>Ga0315336_1000069_pt1:477500-530429 | contig 530429 bp, 496 predicted proteins | sample ASW5metaG_FD_204512 | JGI IMG/M metagenome (GOLD analysis project Ga0315336, IMG submission 204512) | Ammonia-oxidizing marine archaeal communities from Monterey Bay, California, United States - ASW #5 | ecosystem: Environmental > Aquatic > Marine > Intertidal zone | place: USA...
TGACTCTGGCCCTGATGGGATTCGGCGTCTGGACATTGGTCTACGCCCCTATCGTGATGTTCACGGTGCGCGCGGCCAGCATGACGATTGCAGCCCGATCCTTTTACTGGCCCAGCTTTTCCTTTCGGGGCGCGGGTGCAATGATCGGCTTTGGCGGCGCGCTGACCGCAACCCAGTTTTTCTGGTTCATGCAGAGCCAGTCCGACATATTCATCGCCGGCCGTGTTTATGACGCCTATGATATTGGCCTCTACACAACGGCGCTGTTTCTCACTCAAATGCTGGTTTCCAAATTCGTTCCGCCACTGAACGATGTTGCCTTCTCCGCCTATTCGCAGATGCACCGGGAGCAGAAACCGATCGGACCGGCCTTCGCCAATTCAGTCCGGCTGATACTGACCGCTGTTCTCCCCTTCTATTTTGGCCTTGCGATTACCGCAGAACCGCTGGTCGAATCGATACTCGGACAGCAATGGCTCGCCACCATCCCGCTGATTTCGCTGTTGGCATTCGCGATGCCCTTTATGACGCTCCAAATACTGTTCGCCCCGGCAACCAATGCCATGGGCCGGCCAGGCATCGCCCTTCGGATCAATATTGCCGGCGCGCTGATCATGGCGACTGGTTTCCTTATCGGGGTTAATTATGGCGTGATAGGACTGGCAAAGACATGGCTTATCGGCATGCCAGTACTGACCGCCGTTACGATGCTGATGTCGATGCCAACAATCGGCGTGTCGTTCAGCCAGGTCGCACGCGCTGTTGCGCCTGGACTATCGGCTTCACTCGCGATGGCCATTATCGTCATCGCCGTCGATTCGCTGCTACCGCCTCTTGCCCCGTTTGCACGACTGGCCGCGCTCGCAGGAACCGGGATCGCCAGTTACGCGGTCTTATTGATGCTGTTCGCGCGAAATCTCGTTGCCGAAATGTGGATGCTCGTCGTCAAGCGCCAAGCCGCAACCACCTGACTGGAAACCGGTCAGACTGATTGAATATAATCTCGCATCGCCTGCGCGTCTTGCTCAATGCGGTCCATCCGATATTTCACAAGATCGCCAATCGAAATGAACCCAACAAGAGCATCATTGTCGATCACCGGCAAATGCCGAATGCGCCGCCTGGTCATAAGGCTGAGCGCAGCGAGGATGCTGAAATTGGGATCGATCGTGATGGGCGGTGAAGTCATCACCTCCGACACGGGCTTCTCAAGCCCTGCCGCCCCTTCGGCTGCGACGCAATAGACGAGATCCCGTTCGGACATGATGCCGACAACTTCAGTGCCATCTACGATGGGTAGGGCGCCGATCCGTTTTTCGGCGAACAGCCGCACCACATCGGAAACCGTCATGCCGGGCGTGGCAGTGACCGTCTCATGGTCTCGGCTGTCAAGAATGATGCTGACTGTCATAGCGTCTCTCCCAAGTGCCTAATCTCGCGCACCAATGATGCGCCTTTTTACCGGCAAAGGGAAGGCGGAGGAGTGGATCGATCAACTTCTGCTTGCTGATGCCCAGTGCAATGGCCAAAGGAATCTCATGACCGAAAGCAAACCATCGCTCGGCGACGCAGACTATGCTCAATTCGCTTGGGCGCGCTATCGCCGGATCATGAAATGGATGCTGATTCCAGCAACCGCAGCGGCGTTCACGGCACTCGCATGGATGCATTATTACGGCGGCGGACTGACGATAGCGGTTGCGATCGCCACCACGTTAGGGGTCGGGTTGACCGTCTTGATGGCCGCCGCGCTTATGGGGCTAGTGTTCCTGAGCTCAGGCTCGGGTCATGACGATGATGTCGATGCGCAGGGCAAAGCGGGCTTAGAGAAGCCCGAAAAGAACGTTTAGGCTTCGGCCGCGGCGTCCTTATCGTCATCATCCGTGTCGACCTTGCGCTTGCGGCTGCGCCGCACCGGCTTTTTCTCGGCCGCACCGTTCAGTGCCTCACCCTCATCCGTAGTCGCTGAGACAGACAAAGAAGCTGGCAGACGATCAGCTTCAATCTTCTGCTCTTCGCTGTCCGGTGCTGCATCCTCGGCCTCGCGGCTTTGAGGTTCACGCTTCTTCCGCGGCGGGCGCTTTTTCTGTTCTTCCTCGCTTTGGCGAACATCCGGAGCAGCGGCGCGATCTGGCGTGTTGCGATCTGAAGTGTTGCGATCTGAAGTGTTGCGATCTTGCGCTTCGTTGGATCGTTGCGCAGACTTGTTTTCATCCCGCTCGCGCTTCTGTTCATCCCTGCGCAAATTGGTCTCGGCATGCACGCGGAAATAATGGTCGGCGAACTGCAGGTAATATTCATTCATCACCCGGTCGCCCTGCTGATGAGCATCGCGCGCCATAGATTTGTATTTCTCACACAGCTGATTGGCGTTTCCGCGTGCGCGATTGTCCAGCCGGTTTCCATCGTTCGGCCCGCGATTATTTGGGCGACCCCCACGGCTGCGGCGGCGACCCGAATTGCGATTATTCATCAAAGCTAAAATTCCTTAGTCCATTAGTTCCGGGGAAAGCGCGCCCCCGCGCGCAGCTTGATCAGCCAGGCAAATCCCGGCCGCACGGATACATATTCTCCACAAGGCCCGGCAAAACCGGTCCTATTGCCAGAACCGCCGGACATTAGCGGTATGACGATGGAGATCATGGTGTGAAGGTTTCAACGATGTTTGCTGTCAGAACCTTCGTTCCACCTACGCCCATATCCGTTACGTTTTGCCAATTGCAAGCAAAAATATACCGGACCCCCAACTCTAACTGTGGATAAGCAAGCAGCGGTCATGCCCTGCCAGATCCCGGGAAACGGCTGAAACAAGCCCCTGCTGATCGCAAAGTGCCGACACGGCAACCGCCTGCCCGGCGCCAAGTTCGAGGCATGCAATTCCGCCAATCGATAGCAATTCGGGCAATTGAGACACAATATAGCGATAATCCGCCATCCCGCCCTCGTCCGCAAACAGCGCCTCGTCGGGTTCGAAATCGGCGACATCGGGCATCAGAGACGCCGCAGGATCGACATAGGGTGGGTTGCACAGGATGAGATCGTATCGGTTCGTTTCTTCGTCCCCCCACCGGCCTTTCCGGAATTGGGCACGATCAGCGAGGCCAAGCCGGGCAGCATTCTTCCCGGCATAAGACAAAGCCGTATCGGATTGGTCGATGCCAACGCCTTTCGCAGCGGGCCATTCGGTGAGCGCAGCGAGCAACAAAGCGCCGGACCCGGTACCCAGATCGAGAATCGTCGCAGGCGGCCGGTCGGCCAAAGTCCGAAGTGCGGCTTCGAGCAGAGTCTCGCTGTCAGGCCGGGGGATGAGAACGCCGGGGCCGACCGCGAAGTCGAGGCTCCAAAATTCTCGGCTTCCGATGATATAGGCTAGCGGTTCATGGTTTTGGCGGCGCTCTACCAACACCTCAAAATCTGGCGGCGCATTGTCATCAAGACGCCGCAGCAGAATGGCTTCGCGGCTGTCGTCCATGACATGCGCCATCAGCAATTCGGCATCGAGCCGGGGCGATGTGCTGGTTTCCGAGAGCGTCTCGGTCGCCGCGCGCAAGGCATCGCGCACGATCACCCGCTCAATCCTCGATATGGGCGAGCCGCTCTGCCTCATCCTCGGCGATCAGCGCCGTAACCAGCTCAGCAAGCCCTGGCCCTTCGAGAATTTCGGGAAGCCGGTGCAATGTGAGATTGATTCGATGATCGGTAACGCGGCCTTGCGGGAAATTATAGGTACGGATGCGTTCCGAACGATCGCCCGATCCGACCATGGATTTCCGTGCGCCCGCATATTCAGCCTCGGCAATCGCACGCTCATGCTCATAAAGCCGAGCGCGCATCACCTTCATGCCCTTAGCCTTGTTCTTGTGCTGCGACTTCTCATCCTGCTGCGACACGACGATACCGGTCGGCATATGGGTAATTCGCACCGCGCTATCGGTCGTGTTGACCGATTGGCCGCCCGGACCCGAAGCCCTGAACACATCAATCCGCAAATCCGCCTCGTCGATCTGGATATCGACCTCTTCCGGTTCGGGAAGGACGGCAACGGTCGCCGCTGACGTATGAATCCGACCGCCGCTTTCAGTAACCGGTACGCGCTGGACCCGGTGCACACCGCTTTCGAATTTCAACTGGGCGAACACGCCCTTACCGGTGACGTTCGCGACTACTTCCTTATAGCCGCCGACATCCGCCGCACTGGCCGAAATCAGCTCGAATCCCCAACCCTGCTCTTCCGCATAGCGTTGGTACATGCGTAACAAATCGCCCGCGAAAAGCGCCGCCTCATCACCGCCCGTTCCGGCCCGCACTTCCAGCATGGCCGGTCGATCATCCGCCGCATCGCGCGGCAGCAGATGCACGGCCAGCGCACGTTCGGCGTCAGGAATCTTCTCCTTCAGCTCCTCGGCTTCCAGCTCGGCCATTTCCTTCATCTCGGGATCGGCGAGCATCTCGTCGAGCGCAGCCAGCTCCTCACGCAGCCTTTTGAGTTCGCGCGCCGTATCGGCCACGGGCTCAAGCTCCGAATATTCCTTGGAGAGCTCGACAAACTTTTCCGGCGCCAGATCACCCGCCGCCATCAGGCCCTGCAGATCTTCATGACGCGACAGGATAGCGTCAATACGTTCAATGGAGATTGTGGTCATTGGCTAATCAACTACAAGTTGGGTCGAGCATCAAAAATTGTCTGAATTGCACCGGCATCGGGCTGGTCGCTTTCAAGCGCCCTAAGGCTATGCGTGGCTATACCGTCTCTGACATCGAGAGAAGCTATGAAACGCGGCGCTATTTTTACCGCGCGGTCATAGCGCTTCCGCGGACTACCTGACGCGAAAATTTCAGAACTGAAGCCTGCTCGCCGATAGGCCGTCGCCAGAACGGAAGCCTCGGATTCTCGGTCACGACTCTCGGCAACAACCGCGACGTCTATGGCGTTCTGGGACGGTACGTCCAACAACATCGCCAGCCGTTCGATCCCGGCGGCCCAGCCAACCGCTGGCGTCTCCGGTCCGTCCAGCGTTTCGATCAGCCCGTCATAGCGTCCGCCACCGAGCAACGTGCTTTGGCTGCCCATCTTCTCGGCCGTCACGCTGCCCGCATCGGGGATGAACTCAAACGCCGTGTGGCGATAATAGTCGAGGCCGCGCACAAGGCTTGCGTTGCGTTCCCAGACAACGCCCGCCGCATCGAGGCCCGATGTTACCTGCGCAAAAAAAGCCGCAGCCTCATCGCTCATGAAATCATCGATCGAGGGAGCCGCATCGGCAATGGGACGGTCGCGCTTGTCCTTGCTGTCGAGGATGCGTAGTGGATTACGCGTGAGACGGTCCTGGCTGTCTTCCGACAAATCCCCCCGATGCGCCTCAAAATAGGTGATCAGCGCGTTGCGCCATGCTTCACGCGTCGCCGCATCGCCCAGCGTATTAAGCTGCAAGGTCACACCGTCCGCAATGCCGAGTTCTTTCAGAATCTGATCGGCCATGACGAGCAGTTCAACATCGGCGGCTGGTTCGGCGGCACCGATAATCTCCGCATCAAGCTGATGGAATTGCCGAAACCGCCCCTTTTGCGGTCGTTCATAGCGGAAGAGCGGGCCGTGCGTTGCGAGTTTGAGCGGCGCATGCTGCTGCCAGCCATTGGTCAGATAGGCGCGCGCGATACCGGCTGTGAATTCAGGCCGGAGCGTCAGCGAATCCCCGCCGCGATCCTCAAACGAATACATTTCCTTCGACACGACATCGGTGGTTTCGCCCAGTGAGCGCGCAAACACGGATGTCGCCTCAAACACCGGCACTTCGACCCTGCCAAAACCGTAGAGCCGCCGAACCCGGTCAAACGTATCAACGACATGCGCGAAACGCTCTGCTTGTTCACCAAGCATATCCTGTGTGCCGCGAATGGCGTGAGGTGTATTTTTTCCCATGGGCGGCTCCCCTAGAGCATATTGAGCCGCTAGGGGAATAGGGGAACTGGAGAAGCGCATGAATATCGATCTCATACCGGTGGGCGATAATCCGCCAGAAAGCGTCAACGTCATCATCGAAGTGCCGGTTGGCGGCGAGCCTGTAAAATATGAATTCGACAAGGCGAGCGGCGCGCTGTTCGTTGACCGGATCCTCCATACGCCGATGCGCTATCCAGCCAATTACGGCTTTGTTCCGCACACTTTGTCGCCCGATGGTGACCCGCTCGATGCGCTGGTTGTCGCGCGCTCGCCCTTCATGCCGGGCTGCGTGGTGCGCTGCCGCCCGATTGCGGTGCTCAACCTTGAAGATGAACATGGCGGCGATGAGAAATTGCTCTGCGTGCCCATCGATGCGACCTTCCCCTATTATCGCAAGATCGATGAGGGCAACGACCTGCCCGAAATAGTGATGCAGCAGATCGAACATTTCTTCACCCACTACAAAGATCTTGAACCTGAAAAATGGGTCCGGGTCGGCAATTGGGGCGGGGCCGATGAAGCCCGGAAGATTGTGGTAGAGGCTATCGAACGATTGGGAGAGCAGACATGACGATGCAGGAACGAGGCTGGTGGTGGCGCTGTGCCGGCGCGGGCCTGATCACCATGGTGATCGCCTTTTACTTCGGAGAGATCTCCAACATTGAAGGCTGCGCACCTGATGCCAGTGCAGACAATCTGGGATCGATCATCGCGTTCGAACTTGTCCGATCCCCTTCCGATGTTGCCGCGCTCTTCGGAGCAGAGCCTTGCACCGCAAACTTTCTGGCGGCCATGCGCCACGCAACATGGGTCGACGCGCTGGGCTTTATCCCGGCCTATTCGGCTTTCCTGATCTGCGGCCTGATTGCGCTGCGCCGTTATGGTGGTTCGCTCTCCGGACTCGGCATCGCCGCGGTGGTCGCTGCCGCGATATTTGATCAGATTGAAGGGTTTTGGCTCTTTTCGATCATGGCCGATCTGCCGGGTACGCAGGGCGAGATCAATTGGCTGATACCCGCCGTACGCGCGAAATTCCTGCTTCTGGGCATTGGCGCAATCGCCATTGGCGTTCTGCTGACTCGCCGTAAGGGCCTGGGTTTTCTGTTCGGACCGATTATCGCTCTAGGCGGACTTGGCGGACCGGCTCTGATCCTCGCTGATCATTATGTCGGGCTGACGGTATTAGGGTCCACGATCTCCTGGCTGACATTGTTTATCGCCGCGCTGATCTACGCAATTGCCGGAATGAAACTGCGGACACTGGCCTCAGGAGATGAGGCAGAAGACGCCGCGACTGGACCTTAGCGGCGCGATCCGTCACCGATGTTAAAACACCGCAATGCCCAAGGGACAGTTGATATGATCCGTACCGTTCTAGCCACCCTGCTTCTGGCCTTCGCCATTCCTGTGGCCGCGCAGATCGAAAATAGCCGTCCACAGGCAATCCCGATCGTCGATACCATCCCGGTCGCACAGGACATTGCCTATCCCGGAACAATGACGCTCCATGTCGATGCCACCGATACCGAGCGGGGCATTTTCCGCGTCGAACAATCCATCCCGGTTGCCGAAGCCGGGCGGCTGACATTGCTTTATCCCGAATGGCTGCCAGGCAAACACGCCCCGCGCGGCCCGATTGCAAGTCTTGCTGGACTGATGATCGAGGGGAATGGGCAGCGGATCGATTGGACCCGCGATTCCCTCAACGTTTATGCCTTCCATATCGATGTGCCCGAGGGCGTATCGACGCTAACCCTACGCTATCAATTTCTCTCACCCACGGCGCGCAATCAGGGCCGTATCGTGATGACGCCTGAAATGCTGAATCTGCAATGGGAGAAGATGTCGCTCTATCCGGCTGGCTATTATGTCCGCAACATCATGGTCACACCATCAGTGACCCTGCCTGCAGGCTGGCATAGCGCGGTCGCCCTGCGCGGCCAGCGCAATGGCTCGGACGGCAGAATCATCTATGACACGGTAAGCTATGAAACATTGGTCGACAGCCCGATGTTTGCCGGTGCGCATTACCGGCAGGAACAGTTAAGCGACGATATCTGGCTCAACATTTTCGCCGACCGCGCATCGGAGTTAGCTGCCACGGACGAACAGATTGAGGCACATCGCGCCCTTGCTGAGCAATCGGTGAGGTTGTTTGGATCACAGCATTTTGATCGTTATGATTTTCTCTTCGCAATATCCGATTCCCTGTCCGGCATCGGTCTTGAGCATCATCGGTCGTCCGAGAATGGCGTGCCTACCGGCTATTTCCTCGATTGGGACGATGGCCCCGGGCGGCGATCACTCCTGCCTCATGAGGTAGTGCATAGCTGGAACGGCAAGCACCGACGACCCGACGGCATGTGGACGCCGGACTACCGGACACCGATGCAGGACGATTATCTCTGGGTGTATGAAGGGCAGACAACATTTTGGGGATTGGTCCTTGCCGCCCGTTCCGGCCTTTATAGCCCCGAACAATATCTCGACAGTTTGGCGATGCAGGCAGCGCAGCTGGATCAGCGCCCGGCCCGGCAGTGGCGCGATCTTGCAGATACCGCTCATGATCCGATCATCGCGGCGCGGCAACCCAAACCCTGGCGCAGCTGGCAGCGCAGCGAAGATTATTATCGTGAAGGCGCACTGGTCTGGCTGGAGATCGATCAGATCTTGCGCGCCGAAACACGCGGCCGACGTTCGCTCGACGATTTTGCTAATGCCTTTTTCGGCCAGCGAAACGGGGATTGGGGCCAGCTCACCTATAATATGGATGAGATCGTTTCGACCCTGACCAGCATCCATGCCTATGACTGGGAGAGCCTTATCCGGCAGCGTCTGGACGAGAATGCAAGCGGCGCACCTCTGCGCGGGCTGGAACTTGGCGGATACCGGCTGGTCTATCGCGCCGAACCAAGCGCGACCCAGCTCCATATGCAAACGACCTATGAATATGTCGATCTAAGCTTTTCAGGCGGGCTATCCGTCGGCAATGACGGGACTATCAGCAATGTTATCTGGGACAGCCCCGCCTTCAATGCCGGGCTGACAGTTGGCACGGAGATCGTGGCGATAAACAGCTATGCCTATTCAAGCAGCCTGCTCGCCAATACCGTCGCCACCGCCGCTGACGCGCAAAATCATATCGTCCTGCTCGTAAAAAATGGGGATCGGTATCGCCGGATCGAACTCGATTGGCGCGGCGGCCTCAGATATCCCCACCTCGAACGTACGGGCAGCGGAACCGCCGGCATCGACCGGCTGCTCGAACCGCTAGGCTAACGCTTTTTCTTGCGGGGGTTTTTCTTGGGGGCGCGCAATCCCGCTTCGACGCCCAGCCGCGCCCATTGGCGCATCGCTTCAGGGTCGTCATATGCATCAAGCGGGGCTGCGCAGTAGTTCATTGTTCCGGTTTTGCCGTCTTTTCCGGTAAATTCGAATTTCCCAAGCCCTGCTTCTTCGAATTCAGCAGCGTTCACGGCATCGCTTTTGAAATAGAGATCACTGTCGGAAATCAGCGCGAATATCGTGCCGTCGCAATAGAGAGTAGCACCCCCCATCATCTTGCGCATCGTGACAATGCCAATTGGCTCCAGGCTTTCCGTCACCCAGTCAACAAGGCCTTCATCGAAACTCATCCGACTGCCGCCTCGATGAACTCGGCCTTTTTCGGGCGCCGCCACGCGACAAGCAGGCAACCGGTAACGATCAGCATCGTGCCAGCAATCGTCATCCAGGTGATCGCTTCTCCGAAAAAATACCAGCCGAGGATCGCCGCCCAGATGAAGGCACTATATTCGAGACTGACCAGATATTGCGCTTCGGCCCGGGCATAGCCCCAGGTGACAGCGAGCAGAGAGACAATCGCCAGTGCGGCCGCCCCGCCGATTGCAGGCCAATGGCCGACATCTGGTACCGCAGCGAGAAACGGCGCAACGGGCAGCAGGCAGGCAAAGACGAGAATATTCTGGAAAAAGGCGATTTCGATTGGAGCTGCGATCAACGCCATCTGCCGCTGCAGCACGAGGTTATAGGCATAGGCCGTCGCTGAAAGCAGAATTGCAGCAACGCCCCATTGCGCATCCGGCCCAAAATCGCCTTCCATCTTACCGATCACAATTACGAATACACCAGCGATCCCCAGCAAAGATGCAAGGATTGCGTTCTTTCCGATCCGTTCCTTGAGCAGAACGGCCGCCAGATACAGGGCCAGTAATGGAGCGATGAAGGAGAGCGCGACACCTTCAGCGAGAGGCACGCGCACAAGACCCCAGAAAAAGAGAAATGCCATACAAGCGATCAATACACCGCGGATCAGATACAGCCGCATCGCGTCTCGGCTCGGCCGTTTCCGCGATCGGCGGAAATAGAATGCAGATATCAGAATGACGCCTGCCACATAGCGCCACAATATCGCATTATAGGCGCCCATCGTGATCGATAGATCCTTCATCACGGCATCCATCGCGGAAAAGAAGGCGAGGCCCGTCATCACCATTAGCGCGGGCAGCAGAATATTGTGCGATTCGGAACTATACGGCGCAGTCATGCTCGGTCCCATAGCCGGAGCCCCTGCTTGCGGCGAGGCCAGAAATCACACGCTCAGTTTTCAAACAGGAGAAGCGCTAGATCGCGAGTTTGGTCACGGAGCAGGATTTGGTCAGTCCCAACCCGCGCTTCATCGCCGGATAGGCGCGCACCATTGCCGCCGCCATGGCCAACTCGATCCGGACCGTCCGGCCATAACCGCTCTCGATTTCATCCCCTAGCGCGTCAACATCTGGGCCCTGCCGGGCGATCGCTTCACCAAAGCGAAAAGCCAGGGCTTCGTCGGGCTGCAGATCTCCACCGCCCGACAGCGCGGCATTAAGCGTATCGCGGGACACTCCATCCATCTGACTGCCTTGTGCGGCGGTCAGAGCACATGGCCCACAATCTTCAACAAGCACTGCTCCTATCCGGGCAACAGCGAGCAGGGGGGCTGGTGCTGCATGACGATGATTGCTCGCCGGCATGAAGTGCATGAACTTTTCCAGCGCATGGCTCGGCGCCTTGGCGATTTCATGCACATATTGGCTTTCACCGGGGCTCATCCGATCGACGATGCCTAGAAACAGGCTTTTTGGCAGACCGGCCGGTGCGATCCGCTGGCGTAAGAAAAGAATGGCTACGGCGATCAAAACCAGCAGCGGGACGCCAATCGTGCCGGGCGCATCTTTCAAAAAGCGATCGGATGAACAGATCCCGGCCATCAGCTCATAAAGATGCAGCCCGCCATGCGCCATCAGCCAGAGCCCGCCAGCAAGGGCAGCAAGCCAACGCATGCGGATGTTGCCCACAGCATAAAGGAGAATGATTCCGCACCCAATATAGGCAATACCGATATCGGCGATAAAGTGTGTGTTTGCGGGCCCTGTCGCCGGGATGGTGGGTATCGCATAATACCAACCCATCGGATCAAACAGCATGAACGCGCCGTTCGCCAGACTGAAGAGAAGCGCGATCCAGATCAGCGCTTGCGCGATACGGTCGCCAATATCGGATGAGCCAGTCATGAGCAATCTCCCTTGGGACAGCTCTAGCAAAATCCGTAGCTATTCGAAATTATCAAAATGCTCGAAAATTTCTTCCTCTGACCGGCTCGCGGCGTTGCGCCAGGTTGGCGCCGTTTCGGCATTGAGCAATGCTCCCTGAGGCGACAGAATCAGAACAGTCGGCGTGCCGGTAATCTCCTCTATGCCAAAGCGCCGGGCGATATCGATATTGCGGCCCTCGCCTTCCTGCGGATGCCCCACATCGACATAGACAAGCTCATACCGGGCATGGATCATCCGGGCGAAGCGCGGCGTGCTCAGCCAGCCGGCAAGGCCGCGGCTGTCGTGACACCAATTCGCGCCCATCACGAGGAGCACGCGCGTATCACGTTCCACGGCTCTGGTGAGCGCAGCATCAACGTCGGCCATGGCTGCGCGATCATCTTCGTAGAGCCGCGCCTCCGGGTGATCGGGCGGCGCGTGTCTGGCCGTCGGAGTCGGCGTGCAAGCAGTAAGGACAAAGGCCAGAAAAATGCTCGCCGTGACACCTAATCGCATGGCTATTCTGCCGCCTGTTGCTGCACTTCCTGCGCAATCAGCTTGGGCAGGTTGGCAATCGCAGCTTGGGCGCTATCTCCGAATTGTTTGAGAAGAGCCCGCTTTTTCGCATCATCGGGCGCAACGGACGCGATCGTCTCGCCAAAGCCATCCAGCCGCGCGTTGATCATCCATTCTTGTATTTTCGGCTGCTGCGACCATTGGAACTGGTTCATCATATTGACGAGGTTAGCCCGGGCGTAAGTGTCGATCCCGTCCGGCAGCGGCACCGGCTGACCAAGGCTGTTCTTCGTCGCGTCATCCTCATAATTCGCTTCGACAAAGGCGGTGAGCGCAGCGCTGAATGCGGGTTGCGGTACGCGGATCATCTGGAGAGTAATCAGATCGCCCTGGAATTGCGGAACGACTGGGCGCCGCTCAACGGCCGTCGCTGTGCAATCGATATAGAGCGCATCACCCGCCGTCGCGACCTCGGCGGTTTCGAAGATCATCTTGCCCGGTTCAATCCGGCGGACATGCCCCATCCGCACGACATCGCGGATGTTGCGCAGGATATCGACTTCGCCCTGTGAGATTGTCGGATAATGGAACATGCTGGGCTTGGTTTCCGGGTCAAGCCGCAACATGAATTCAGTCGCTTCCAGGCGATCAAACAGATCTTCCGGCGTCTCCGCTTCGGCAAGGGCGCGCATCAAGATGACCTGACCGCCGATAGTCTCATCGAAGAATTCGATACCCGGTTGGACTCTGCCGCGATTGAGCATCCATGTATCGCGCGGCCGGACCCAGGTGATACTATCGGGTTCGACGCCCACCTGTTGCAACCAGACGCCAACATCCATCGCGGTTTTTCCGGCTCCCAGAATAACGAACTGGGACGGGGTTGATTCTGGCGTTTGCCAGAGCTGCGGCAGGGCATTGGGCGGCACCATGCGGGTGTCTTCTTCGACGTCAAACTTCGGCTTGTGGGTCGAAGGCACCGAGGTGCCATAATAGGTGGCATCCACCGTTTTTCGGCGGATTTTGATCTGGCTTTCCTTGCCTGAAAGGATCGAAACGAAGCGGCCATCACCCAGGTAATTGGACATGGGATGATAATCGACACGCCCGCTGGGCAGGAACCGCCGAGCCATCACATTATCATAATAGGCGGCGACTTCACCGCCCGTCGCAAGGCTGTAATAGCCCTTGTTCAGGCCGACTTCGTCCTTTTCCGGTGCGCCCAAAGGCGTCGAGTTGACCCCGTAAAAGGCGGAAGGCTGATGCAGCGCGACAAAGGGATAGGCATCGTTCCAATGTCCGCCCGGCTTGGCATGGCGATCAACAAAAGTGATATGCGCATCGGTTTCATCGAGCAGCGTATCGGCAAAGGCCATGCCCACAGCGCCCGCACCAATAATCAGATAATCGGTTTCAAATTCAGCCATTTCACACCCCTACTGATGGCCAGAACGGGCCGACTATTCCGCGGCTTCAGCTGTCTCCGCATCTGCAGCTTCGATTTCGGCCGCTTTGGCTTCCACCAGCGAAACGATATGCTCGATCATATCATCATTCTGGACGTGATGATCGGTGATGCCGGAGAGATAAACCATATGCTTGCCGGCCCCGCCGCCGGTAATCCCGATATCGGTCTCTCGCGCTTCGCCTGGCCCGTTCACAACGCATCCGAGAACCGAAAGCGAGAGGGGGGTGTGGATATGCTGGAGGCGCTCCTCAAGCGTCTGGACGGTGCGTATAACGTCAAACCCCTGCCGCGCGCAGCTTGGGCAGGAGACGACGCGGACGCCGCGTGTGCGGATGCCCAGCGTCTTGAGGATTTCATAGCCGACCCGTACTTCTTCTTCCGGCTCCGCCGAAAGTGAAACCCGGATCGTATCGCCAATCCCGAACCAGAGCAGTGAGCCGATGCCGATCGCACTTTTCACCGTGCCGCCGATCAAGCCGCCCGCTTCGGTAATTCCGAGATGCAGCGGACAATCGACCGCTTCGGCCAGTTGCTGATACGCCGCGACCGCAAGAAAATGATCAGACGCTTTCACCGCGACTTTGAACTCGTTAAAATCATGGTCCTGCAGAATTTTGATATGATCGAGCGCGCTTTCGACCAGCGCCTCTGGGCAGGGTTCGCCGTATTTTTCGAGCAGATCTTTTTCGAGGCTGCCGCCATTGACGCCGATGCGGATCGCGCAGCCATTGGCCTTGGCCGCCGCAATCACTTCACGCACCCGCTCTTCACTTCCTATATTGCCCGGATTGATCCTGAGGCACGCAACGCCCGCATCCGCCGCTTCCAACGCACGCTTATAGTGGAAATGGATATCGGCGACGATCGGCACCTTAGACGCCCGGACGATTTGCTTCATCGCCGCCGTGGACTCAACATCCGGGCAGGAAACGCGGATGATATCAACACCCGCCTCTTCACACCTTCGGATCTGATCGATCGTCGCCTTGGCGTCAGACGTCAGCGTGTTGGTCATCGTTTGCACAGTGATCGGCGCATCACCGCCAACGGGCACGTTGCCGACCATAATCTGGCGCGATTGACGCCGTGCAATATCTCTCCAGGGGCGTAATGACATGGTCGCGATATAGGCGCTGGAGATTACAAGGGAAAGCCAGTCTGTATTGGCGCTACAATGTCCGGGTCATGCACATGCTGAACGTGTCTTCGCGATAATCGGCGAAAGGCGGGCAATGTTCGAACCCATGTTTGCGATAAAGCGCATGGGCCGCCGCAAAAGGTGCCGGCTTGCCGGTCTCCAGGCTCAACCTGTGATAGCCGCGCCTACGCCCCTCCGCGATCAAATGCAGCAATATCGCCTCACCGACACCGCGCCGCAAAAACGCGGGTGCCGTGCGCATCGACTTTAGCTCGCCATGCGCGGCATCGAGCTCTTTGAGCGCTCCGCACCCGACCAAAGCCTCGCCATCCCAAAGCGACCAGAAAGTGACATCCGGCGCGCGCAGACGGTTTATCGGCATGGCATGGACGCTGCCCGGCGGCGAGTGACGGATCGCTTCGGCAATGTGGAATTCGAGGAGTGCCGCGATTTCCGATCCGGAAAGATCATCCTCGCGAATCGCATAGTCGTTCATGAGAGAAGCAATAGCCTGCCTTCTCGGCAATGCTCAATCTTCTGGGAAAAGCCGGCGGGAATTGGTATAAATGGCATTATTATCAATATCTTACCAGTATTTACCTTCTTTACACCTTACCGAGACGAGCTGAATCAGAGTAGATGTTTGTGCCTAATGGCCGTGCCAGAGCCTAATTGTGGACTCGGTAGAAGAAGGTTCTGCTATGCGCTTCTCCAGATATCTCAATGAGACTATTGCTGTAGTCAGGGAACTGCTGGTTTCGCGCAGCGCCTTTACGGCGGCTCTGCTGATTTTGCCTTATGCAGGGGTGCTCATCGGGCTGGATGTGGCGGGCCATTATGGCGCGATTACCCATGCCGATCTTCCGGTGCAGTTCAATCTTGCCTCTGATGGAGGTTTTGGCGAATGGCTCGAATATTCATTGACGGCCAGTGTCGCCATCATGCTGATCCTGATTTGGCGCAGCGATCAGGACTGGACCTATCTCGCCAACGCCCTGTTGTTCCTTTGGCTAACGCTGGATAACAGCGCTGAGATTCATGAGCAGACCGGTCAATGGCTTGCCCCAATTCTGGATGCCATCCCGGGACTCCCGATTGCTGGACAGGATATCGGCGAGGCATTTCTGTTCCTGCTCATAGGTGTGGTCTGGCTTGCCGGATTGGGCCTGAGTCTCAAAAATGCACAGATACGGCCTGCCCTATACTCTCTGCTTCTGGCGTGCTGCATTGCGATGGCTGCGATATTCGGTGTGATCGTCGATATCCTAGTTGCTGCGGGCACATACACACCGGCCCAGCTGGAGATCGTTACCTTTATAGAGGATGGCGGCGAGTTCGCGATGATATGCATCAGCTTCATCGTCATGGTCGCAATCTTCGATACCGAGCGCAAACATCAGGCGGCCAATGCCAAGAGCCAGCCCATAGGCAATCGACATTCCGCTTTGATACAATCGCCCCTGAATCACAGCGCTCGACAATTGTGATCATCCCTGCATTGGATTTGGGAAGCACCGGTTGCTAAGCCCGCTTGATGAGCTGGGAAAAAAACATCGAGGAATTGCGCCGCCGCGAAGCACTGGCAGAGAATATGGGCGGCGAGGAGAAAGTCGCGCGGCAACATGGCCGCGGTAAGCTCGATGCACGCGAACGGCTGAAACGCCTCGTCGATCAAGGCAGTTTTCGCGAGATCGGCAAGATTGCCGGGCGCGGCACCTATGACGAGAATGGCGATCTGGCGGACTTCGCCGCCTCCAATTTCATCTTTGGCCGCGCGAATATCGACGCCCGTCCGGTCGTGGCTTCGGCAGACGATTTCACGGTGCGCGGCGGGGCCGCCGATGCGGCGCTCCACCGCAAGTTCGTGCAATGCGAGGCGATGGCCCATGAGATGGGCCTGCCGCTGATCCGCATGATCGACGGCACGGGCGGCGGCGGGTCCGTCAAGACGCTGGAAACCATGGGCTATACCTATGTACCGATGGTGCCGGGCTGGGAGCATATTGTCCGCAATCTCGATACTGTGCCCGTCGTGGCGCTGGCGCTTGGTCCAACGGCCGGGCTCGGCGCGGCGCGCATCGTCGCCAGCCATTATTCGGTCATGGTGCGCGGTCTCTCACAACTCTTCGCAGCTGGGCCAGCCGTCGCGGCAGCGATTGGCGATGATCTCTCCAAGGAAGAATTGGGCGGCAGCGATATCCATACCCGCAATGGTGTGGTCGATGATGAAGTCGCTAACGAAGACGAAGCCTTTGCAGCGGCACGGCGCTTCCTCTCCTATCTGCCGCCATCCGTCGGCAAGCTGGCCGATCGGACTGCCAATGATGACCCGATCGACCGGCGCGAAGAAGAATTGCTCTCCATTGTGCCGCATGAGGCCAAGCAGGTTTATTCCATGCGGCGGGTGATGGACGCGGTATTCGACCGGGGCAGCGTGTTTGAAATGGGGCGCCGCTGGGGGCAAGCCGCGATTACCGCCTTTGCCCGGCTTGACGGCTGGCCAGTTGCCGTACTCGCCAGCGATCCGAGCTTTCTCGGCGGAAGTTGGGAAGCCAAGACATCCGAAAAAGCCGAGCGTTTCGTCAAACTGGCCGAGCAGTTCCGCCTGCCCGTCATCCATCTGGTCGACAATCCCGGCTTCATGATCGGCGGCGAGGCGGAGCGCGCGGGCACGATCCGCTACGGCGTCAACGCGATGAACGCGATTTACAAGGCCACCGTTCCCTGGGCGAGCGTCATCATTCGCAGGGCATACGGCATCGCGGGCTCCGCCATGTCGAATGCCGAACGGTTTCAGTATCGCTTTGCCTGGCCAAGCGGAGACTGGGGCTCACTGCCCATCGAAGGCGGGATCGAGGTCGCTTATAAATCAGACATCGAAGCGAGCGATGATCCTGCGAGGAAACTCGAAGAAATCCGCGACCGGCTGAACAAAGTCCGCTCTCCCTTTCGCACCGCTGAGCATTTCGGGGTGGAGGACATCATCGACCCCCGCGACACCCGTCCCTTATTGTGTGAATTTGCAGATCTAGCCTGGCACAAACTCAGCTAGGCAGAGATTGGGAATTTTCTAAGGAGAACCAAAATGCGTCTCGGACTTATATTGGCAATTGGAGCTTTGGTGCTGGCAAATCAGGCATCAGCGCAAACCGCATATGGAGGGCGCTGGACGCTGGTCATTCATGGCGGGGCAGGCACCATAGAACGCGACCGAATTACGGCTGAGCAGGACAGCACGGTTCGCGCAGCACTCAGCCATGCACTTGAAACGGGCAGTACCATTTTGCGCGACGGCGGGACTTCGATGGATGCCATTGAGGCCGTCATACGCGAGCTGGAAGACGATCCCCAATTCAATGCCGGGCGCGGGGCAGTCTTCACCTATGACGGCACGATCGAGCATGACGCATCGATCATGAATGGTGCCACGCGGTCCGCAGGCGCGGTGACCGGCGCTTCGCAAACACGCCACCCCGTAACGCTTGCCCGCCGCGTGATGACAGAATCACGGCATGTGTTTCTAAGCGGAAGCGGTGCCGACGCTTTTTCGATCGAACAGGGCCTTGAGCAGGTCGAGAATAGCTGGTTCGAAACCGATCGGCGGCGACGGCAGCTGGAAGAGCTGCTGGCCGGAGAAGCCGAAGGGCTGAGCGCTTATGATGTCGATCTAAAATATGGAACGGTCGGCGCGGTGGCCGTCGATATGAACGGCGATATGGCCGCAGCAACCTCAACAGGCGGCATGACAGGCAAGCGCTGGGGCCGGATCGGGGACTCGCCTGTTATCGGCGCGGGCACTTATGCCGATAACCGCGGCTGCGCTGTGTCTGCGACAGGCTCAGGCGAATATTTCATCCGGGTTGGCGTGGCCCATGAGATTTGCGCGCAGATCCGTTTCCGTTTCGAACAAGATCTCTCAGATGCGCGGGCTTCGGTCCCCGTCGATGATGAGGGCGTGCCTGAATATTATGTCCATGCCAGCGAGTTCGGGCTGGAAGCGAACGAGGTTCAGGAGATCGCCGACAGTGTGATTGCCGAAATGGCCGACCTTGGTGGATCTGGCGGCGTCATCGTCACCACGCCTTGGGGCACCGGTACCTATTCGTTCAACACGCCGGGCATGTATCGCGGCATGGCATCGAGCGAAGGCGGGGCCAGCGTTGCAATCTATGGCGATGAATAGAAAAGGCCGAATATAGCAATGATCATCAGGTCCTTTCTTCTTGGTCTATCGCTTATCGCTGTGATTGGCAGCGCGCACGAGGCCCAGCCCCTTTATGATATGTATTTTTATGTGAAGGAGGGTCGTTGGGGCGATCCGAACCTGGTGGGAATCGAGGGCCATCCCTGCGGAAGCGTTCTCCCGATGCGGCTATCGAGAATTCCGGAATTCCCGGAAAACGGACCAATCCAACCTTCCGAGATCGTGGAGTTCGACCACCAAAACGAAATCGTCCAGCGCTGGTACGCGCCAGCAGACTATGGCGTGCAGGCCGTGTCTGGCGACCGAATTCTTCTCAATATCCATGGTGATGGTTGGAGCAGATTTTGGGTTGGCGCAGATGGGACACTTGAACCCTCTGAGCGCGGTGTATCGGTCGATACCTTTCAGCTCCGTTCCTGCCCAGCAACGATCCGAACCTATTATGACAGTGACAACGAAGGCTATCCGGACTGCGCAGTCTTTATCGACGAACTGGATGGCACGGAGCGCCAGTTCGCCTTCGAATCCGTTTGCACCTAGTTACAGAGCGATGAATAGAAAAGGCCGGGAGACAAAGTTCCCGGCCCTTCTTACCCAACCTATATCAAACTAACTGCTACATCGGCACAACAGTTACAGCACGCCGATTTTGTGCCCAGCTTGAGGCATCCGAACCAAGAGCGATTGGCCGTTCCTTGCCATAGCTGATGACTGTCATCCGGGACGCGCTGACGCCGCGTGCAGCAAGATAGTTGGATGCCGCATTGGCACGGCGTTCGCCAAGCGCGAGATTATATTCGCGCGTTCCGCGTTCATCGCAATGGCCCTCAATCGTCACACGCACACCCGGATTGGCGACAAGCCATGCCGCCTGCGTATCCAGGATCGCGCGATCTTCAGGATCGATGTCATAGGAATCGGTTTCGAAGAAAATCGTATCGCTGGCTGCCTGGGCAAGGAAATCGGCACGGCTGCCCGGCAAAGGACCAGTCGAACCGGTCGGTGTCGTATCAGGCATGGTCGAGCCGATCGGTGGCGGCGGCAGATCATCCGGCGCGCTTCGTGAACATGCGCCAAGCGCAAGTGCCGAACCGGCGGTCAGGAAAATAGCGGTTCTGGAAAACTGAGACATATATTCAATCCTCTTTATCTTGCGACGCGGCCCCGCCTTATGCCGCCAATTAACGCGCGGGAGTCAAGTAAGTTGCAGTAATTATTCGAGCAGCGGCGACCATGATGGATCCGAAGCGCCGACCGGCGTGGGGAGTCTGCGTACCATTCGCCCGGTCACATCGACCGACCAAAGGCTGGGCAGGCTGTTACCGCGCGGAGTGCGGAAGAAATGGATGACGCGGCCATTTGGCGCCCAGCTTGGGCCTTCATCCTGCCAGCTGTTGGTGAGGATGCGCTCGCCCGAACCATCGGGCCGCATCACACCGATACGAAAGCCGCCGCCGAGCCGGGTAAAGGCCACGAGATTACCGCGCGGGCTCCATTCCGGCGTTGCATAACGCCCACCGCCAAAGCTGATCCGCCGCTGGTTCGATCCATCGGCATTCATCACATAAAGCTGCTGTCCGCCAGACCGATCACTTTCAAACACAATGCGCCGACCATCTGGGGAATAGCTGCCACTGGTGTCGATTCCGGGTGTATTGGTGAGCCGTTCGGGCCGACCGCCCGAAACCGAGACGCGGTAGATGTCGCTGTTCCCATTCACCGCCATCGAGAAGACGACATAACGGCTGTCTGGTGAGTAACGCGGCGCAAAGGTCATATATGGTGCATCAACGAGCAAGCGCTGCCGACCGCTGTTCACGTCATAAATATAGACGCGCGGTTCGTCGTTGAGATAGCTCATATAGACGATCGTCCGCCCATCGGGCGCATAGCGCGGGGTCAACACGATCGACTGGCCGTTGGTGAGAAATCGGTGATTGGCACCGTCTGTATCCATCACGGCGATCCGGCGGACCCGGTTATCCTTGGGGCCGCTCTCGGCAACATAGACGATGCGGCTGTCGAAATAGGCGCCCTCACCGGTAAGCCGGGCATAGACCATATCCGCGCAGCGATGCGCCGCGCGCCGCCAATCGGCATAATCGACTTCATAGCCAGCGCGCTCCAGCGGCGCCTGTGAGAACACGTCGTAAAGGTAGCATCCGACCGTGAGCCGACCATTGCTGCCCGCCTGGACATAGCCCTGAACAAGGTTTTGCGCGCCGACCTGATTCCAGGCCGGATATTCAGGCGCAGTCACCTGCGGCATATCAACATCGCGCAAAAATTGGCGAGCGACCGGATTGAAGAAGCCGGAGTTGCGCAGATCTTCTTCGATCACGCGCGCAACTTGACGGCCCAAATCTTCTGTGCCGCCTGCTGGCGTGCCGACCGAACGGGGAGTTGGCATGTCTGGAACGGCGATCGATGTCGGGTTGGAGATACCGCCAACGACATCGCCCTCAATCGGACCGGAGGCGCCCTCGTCTTGCGCGACCGCCGCACTGCCAAGCGCAGCAAGGCAAAACCCGAGGGCGAGCCCGCGAAAAGCCGAAAGGGGTGGAATTCGGAAAGCCATGATAGTCATGCTCCTCAGGTCAATTGCGCCGGGATGAAATTCAGGACGACATCGCTCCAGCCATTGTCATAGAGCGCGTCGGGCAAAAGCGGCATCGGACAGCGTGGATTGAGAACAGCGCTCTGGGCCGCCTCCACCATCTGCCTCTGATATTCGCGGTTCGAACCACTAACGCCGCGCGCGCCCATCACCGTCACTTGATTGCGTCTCAGCGAACCATCGCGCGATGGCTGTATCCGCAAGCGCACAACAATGTCTTCGGCCGCCGTCCCGCTCAGCGATCCGAGATTATAACAGGGCCGCACGGCATTCACGATGCGGCTGATCAAGTTGGATCGATCCGATGCGCTCACGGTCGCCTGAGACGCTGATGTACCGGTATCGTTCGTCGAACCGATACCTTCGGTAATCCCCGATATGCGAGAGGCGCGGCGCTGCGCGGGTTCGCGTCGTTCGGGCCGGGCTTCGCGCCTCGGCGTCGGTTCGGGGCGGCGCTCGGTCGTTCGCTGCGGCGCAGGCGTTGGGGTAACACGAGGTTGCGGCAAAGGCTCAATTTCAGGCGGCTGCATCGCGTCGAGATCATCCTCGGCCGCGCGTTCTTCAGACGCCGGGGCTGGTCGGTCCATGGCCGTGGCAAACTCTCCGATATCGTCGGACAGCGTAACCGCCACCGCCTCTCGCCGGGGGACATTGTCACGCGGGATCAGAGTATAAGACAGGATCGCGAACAGCCCGACATGGCCAATCACGGCCACACCAAGACTGATACGCTCTGCCCGCTCCACTAGATCGGCTCCACTTCGGACGGGCCGAGCAGCGCGTCATCATTGTCCGCAGCAGGTGTTTCTTCGGCATCATCAACGGGATTGCTTGGCCCGCCTTCGCCGGGCGATGTCGTCAGCAAAGATATGCGGTTGAGACCAGCCCGGTTGAGCTCTCCCATCACCACCATGACGCGGCCATAGTCGAGCTGTGTATCGGCGCGCAAAAACACGGCATGACCTTCCGGCCCAGCGGGTTGGGCAGCGATGGCGCCAAAGGTTGAGGCAAGCTCAACATCGGTAATCGCGATATCGTCGACAAAGATCTGCCCAGCATCGTCAATCGCCACCTGGGTCGGTTCGCTTTCCTGATCGAGCGCGCCCGCATTGCTCTCTGGTAGCCGCACAGGCACACCAGATGCGAGTAGCGGCGCCGTCACCATGAAGATGATCAGCAGCACGAGCATCACATCCACAAAAGGCGTGACGTTGATCTCAGCCATCGGCGCCCGGCGGCCGCGCATCGATTGGGAAGGCAGATGCATAGCCATGGCCTAACGCTCCGCCTCCAGCTCGTGGCTGAGCGTTGCATGCAGGCCGTCAGCATAGCGCGTCAGCCTTGCCTCTAGTCGGTTAAGTCCGTGTGTCAGCCGGTTATAGGCGATGACCGCAGGGATGGCCGCAAAAAGGCCAAGCGCGGTTGCAAACAGGGCTTCGGCAATACCCGGGGCCACGACATCAAGGCTTGTCGAGGCCTGTCCGGCAATATCGGTGAAAGCGCGCATGATGCCCCACACTGTCCCAAACAGTCCTACAAAGGGTGCAACCGAGCCGACCGTCGCCAAAATGTTCAGCCGGTCGGTGAGTTTATCCATCTCAGAGGCCACCGCCGCGCCCATCGCTGTCGCGAGCCGCTGACGCGTGCCGGGCCGATCAATCGTGCCATTTTTCGTGGAGCGTCGCCACTCGCTAAGGCCCGCGCTGAACACCTTGGCCGCAGGGGCTTCTTCGCCGCCGCGCGCATCGTAAAACCGGTCAATATCGTCTGCACGCCAGAAATCGCGCTCAAATCGCTCGCTCTTCTTGCGCATTGAGCCGATCCTGCGCCCATGGCTAACAATGATCGCCCATGTCCAGATGCTGGCCAGTAACAGCCCGACCATCACGATTTTCACCACGATATCGGCCTGTAGGAACAGCGTCATCGGGTTCATCAGCGATTCGCTCGCACCGAATTCCAATCCTCCCATAGCGTCTATTATTCTCCTGTTTCCAAACGCTTGAACGTATCAATCCACTCGCGCGGCTGACGTACTGGTCGCCCTGTTGGCGCGACCAGTGCAGCCTTCACCTCTGCTTCGGCCAATATTTCGCTTCCGCGTATGACTCGCTGATGAATGGAACAGCTTGCGGCGCGAACACCGATAACATGACTGATCACGATCAGATCGTCATCCAGTTTCGCAGGCAGCCGATATTTGATCGCCAGATCGACGACCGCATAGGCCCCGCCGCCAGCTTCCATCCGCCCGCGCTGATCGATACCGGACACCCGCAGCATATCTGAACGGGCGCGCTCCATATAGCGCAAGTAATTGGCATGATAGACGATTCCGGAAAGATCGGTGTCTTCGAAATAGACGCGAACGGGGAAGCGGTGTTGCTTACCGTCAAAATAGCCGGAAACCGGCCTGTCGCGCATGTCGTCATTCATGCATCCAGCCTTAGCCGGGCCGGAGTCACCGTCAAAGTGTGGATTTTCGGATTGTCCCGGTGGGGCAACCAGTGAGCGCGCTAATCGAACAATCCGTCTTCTGCGGACTTGGGCGGGTTCAAACCGAGATGCTTCCAACCCCTGCTATTCAGCATCCGCCCACGCCCCGTGCGCGCCACCAGGCCAAGCTGAATGAGGTAAGGCTCAATCACTTCCTCGATGGTGTCGCGCGGTTCCGACAGGCCCGCCGCGAGCGTTTCAACACCCACCGGGCCGCCCCGGTAGATATCGGCGATCATCATCAGATAGCGCCGATCCATCATGTCGAGACCAAGCGCATCAACCTCCAGCCGGTTGAGCGCGGAATCGGCGGACTTGGCATCAACCTCATGCACCCCGTCAACATTGGCGAAATCACGGACCCGGCGCAGGAGACGGCCAGCGATACGCGGTGTGCCGCGCGCCCGGGCCGCAATCTCACGCGCGCCATCCTCGGTTATTCCAAGACCCAGCATGCCAGCAGCGCGGCTAACAACAAGCTCCAGCTCTTCGACACTGTAAAAGGTCAGGCGAACGGGGATGCCGAAACGGTCGCGTAAAGGCGTGGTGATCAACCCCTGCCGCGTCGTCGCACCGACCAAAGTAAATTGCGGCAGATCGATCCGCACAGAACGCGCAGATGGCCCTTCGCCGATGATCAGGTCAAGCGCGCGGTCCTCCATCGCCGGATAGAGGATTTCCTCGACCGCTGGCGCGAGTCGGTGAATCTCGTCGATAAACAGGACATCGCCGTCCTCAAGGTTCGTCAGCAGCGCGGCGAGATCGCCCGCCTTGGCAATCACCGGGCCAGACGTCGCCCGAAAGCCCACCCCGAGTTCACGCGCCACAATCTGCGCCAGCGTCGTCTTGCCAAGCCCCGGAGGACCGAACAGCATGACATGATCCAGCGCATCCTCACGGCTCTTCGCCGCCTCGATAAAGACGCGCAAATTATCGCAGGCCGCCTTCTGCCCGATAAACTCGGCCAGCGTTTTCGGACGTAGCGCCGCATCAACATCTTCGGGCTGACGCTCGGGAGAGAGAGGACGTTCGGTGTCAGTCATTGTCTTCAAGAACCGGTAGCGGCTTTTTCGGAAACTGCACAATTTCATCAGCCAGAATCGTGATGGCCATCAATACGCCTTCAACACCAATAATGTTCGAAGAGAGTTCCGAGTTTTCGGACGAATTGACGGGTGAATCCGGTCTAGTCGCATCGATCACCGACTTACAGTAAGAATAGAAGCTCACGATTTTTGAAACGTGAGTTGGATTGAGCAGTCCGAGTTCCGCTGCGAGCGCCTCATAAACAGAGAAGTAATTCTGCTGTATATCAATCACATAAGTAGTGCCGTCCCAAGTCCCGTTTCTGATGTTTTTAGCAAGTTGGGCATACTGATCGAAATAGCCTTGGCTTCTTATGAGATCGCGTATCGCTAGAACTTCAGAGGCAAGTGCCACCAAAGTCGATTCCCGCCTCCTTCTACGAGCGAGATACTGATCAATCGCTTTAAGTAATCCTGCGCCGATAGCCCCCGCCAACGCCGCATAGATCGGCACTAGAAAGCCAGTCACTTCGCCGCCTTCTTAAGCGCCGTCCGCACCAGCGCATCCAGCCCGGCATCCGCGCCCAATTCACCCTGCGCCGCAGCAACCGCCGCACTTGCTTCCGCTGGCTTGAAACCGAGATTAAGCAAAGCCGACACCGCATCCGAAGATGCTCCGCCTGCAACCGGCGCAACGCCGCCAGCCGCAATCGCGATCCCGCCAACCTTGTCCTTCAACTCATTGACGATCCGCGAGGCGAGCTTTGGCCCGACACCCGGCGCGCGCGCGACCATGGCCGCATCGCTCGCTGCGATCGCCGTCTGCAATTCAGCAGTCTCCAATGTCGAGAGGAGCGCCAGCGCGACCTTGCTGCCGACGCCCTGCACACTGCCGAGCAGGCGGAACCAGTCGCGCTCGCTGGCGCTGGCAAAGCCGATCAGCCGGATAAAATCATCGCCGACCAGCATCTCAGTATGGATCGTCACATCGCCGCCAACCGGACCGAGCGCATCCAGTGTCCGCGAAGAGGCTGCAACCAGATAGCCCACGCCCTGCACATCGATCACGGCGTGATCGGCGGCGGTCGCCTCCAATATCCCTTTGAGTTTCGCGATCATGCGGCACGCTCCACAGCTTTGGCGCTAGCCCGATTATGGGCATGCGTGATGGCAACGGCCAGCGCATCGGCCGCATCGGCCCCGGCAATCTTCACGCCCGGCAGCAGCACAGACACCATCGCATGGATCTGCGCCTTGTCCGCCCCGCCCGTTCCGACAATCGCCTTTTTTACGAACCGCGCCGCATATTCACCGACCGGTAAACCGGCATCAGCGAGCACAAGCATCAGCGCGCCGCGCGCCTGCCCCAGCTTCAAAGTCGATTGCGCATTGGTGTTGACGAAGACTTCCTCGATCCCTGCATCTTCCGGGCTATATTCGGCGAGCACGGCGCGGACGCCGTCTGCCAACATCACCAGCCGCTCGGCCATCGGTGCTTTCGCATCCGTCCTGATCTGGCCATTGGCGATATGCGACAGGCGGTTGCCCTGCGCCGCGATAACGCCCCAGCCGGTGCAGCCCAGCCCCGGGTCGAGGCCGATCAGTTTCAGGACAGCTTCTCCATGATCTCGTCCGGCACGTCATAATTGCCCCAGACGGTCTGCACGTCATCATTTTCGTCAAGTGCGTCGACGAGGTTAAGCAAAGTCTGTGCATCTTTCTCGTCCAGCGTCACCTCGATATTCGGCCGCCAGGCGAGCTTTGCGCCGGTCGGTTCGCCCAGTGCTTTTTCAAGCTCCCCGGCAACCGCATGAAGCTCGTCCGACGCAGTCCAGATTTCATGGCCGTCTTCGTCGGATTGCATATCTTCCGCGCCGGCCTCCAGAGCAGCCTCGAGCACCGTCTCACTGTTTCCCGCCTCACGGGAGTAAGTGATCAATCCCAACTGATCGAAGCCATGAGCGACAGAGCCGCTCGCGCCCATATTACCGCCATTCTTGGAAAACATCGTGCGGACGTCCGTCACCGTGCGATTGCGATTATCGGTCAGCGTTTCGACGATCAAGCTAACCCCGCCCGGGCCGAAGCCTTCAAAACGGATTTCCTCATAATTCTCACCATCGCTAGCTGTCGCCTTGTCGATTGCGCGCTGGATATTATCCTTCGGCATCGACTGGCCACGCGCGGTGGATACGGCGAGCCTGAGCCGCGCATTCATATCCGGGTCGGGCGTGCCCATCTTGGCCGCGACAGTGATTTCGCGGCTGAGCTTGGAAAACAGCGCCGCGCGCTTCTTATCCTGCGCGCCTTTGCGGTGTTTGATATTATTGAATTTACTATGGCCTGCCATGGGGTTTCGTCATTGCCTTGCTAAGTTGATCTGATCGCCTCCCCGATAGACGACGCAGCTAGCGATTGGCAACGCGGCGATAGGCGGTAACCTTGAGCCCAATACCGATCAGGAGGATAGCGCAGCTGAGCGCTCCGTCGAAAATTTCAAGCCACCACGATCGTTCGAGCGTACCCCGCATCAATCCAAAATCGATATGGCCATGCAACAAGGCAATCGGCAGTATCAAAATCAGATAGCTGAAGATCAGCGGCGGCAGCCATTGTGACAGGCCTTTAACCCAAGGACGCGGATTGATCGCCAACGGACGAACGGTCGCCAGAGCTACGGTCCAAGCGGCAAGCGGCAATAGAAGAATCGCGGCCAGAATGTTGATTGCAACTCTAACCCAAACGTTGGGCGGCAAGGGAAGAAGCTGCCCCAATCCAATGACCAGCGCCAGTCCGACAAAACCCAGCAGCACGCTCGCCCAAAATGCACCGTCGGGCATAACCATCGCACGCGGCGAGGAAACCGCAGAGCGCATCAGCGCGATCATCAAAATGAAAAGTCCGAACATCCGGACAAGCGCTGCTACAATGAATGCCGGATTCGCTATCCGCCCTGGGTCCGAAGCTTCGGTCATGATGACCATGTTGGTTGCCGTCAGCAGAACGACGCCCAGCAGCCCTAGCAACCGCCATTCAGGCGCTATCGCCTGCCGCAACGCATCGCCCAGAAATCTGGTCATGCTTCGATTATCCTCTGCCACCAGCTAACGTCGCGCCATGCGCCGAACTTCCAGCCGACCTCGCGATAGATGCCGACGGGCGTGAAGCCGACCGCTTTGTGCAAGGCTTCGCTGGCGTCGTTGGGAAGCGCTATCCCGGCAAAGGCGGCATGGACTTCATTGGCCGCCAGTATCGGGAACAGCGCTTCATACAGCGCCCGGCCTATGCCCTGCCCGGTTTTCGCATCCGGCACGTAAATGGCGACGTCGCAGGCGTATCGATAGGCATGGCGCAGCCGGTGCGGCGATCCATAGGCATAACCTACCACCTCGCCATCCGCTTCGGCCACCACCCAGCCATGCGACGATCCATAGCCTTCGATCCGCCGCGCCATTTCCCGCACCGAAGGCACTTCTTCTTCGAAACTGATCCAGGTGTCTTCAACGAACGGCGCGTAGATCGCCCGGCAGCTTTCGGCATCTTCAGGCCGGCCGGGGCGAACTGATAACGTCACCCGCGGGTTATTGGGCACTCAATATGCCGCTCTATCGTGATGATCATGCCCGGCTCCCGATCGCTGCCTGAGTGTAACCCAAGTCGATCAGCCGGGCAATTTCACCCTTAACTCATGCCAAGCGCAGCCTTGTAGGTTTCGAGCAGATCGTCGGCCTCGCGCCGGTCATGCGTATCCATCTTGCGCAGGCGAACCACGGTGCGCATGATCTTGGGATCATAACCAACCGCTTTGGCCTCGGCATAAACATCGCGAATATCGTCAGCCATTGCCTTTTTTTCTTCTTCGAGCCGTTCGATTCGCTCGATCAAAAGCCTCAGCCTGTCTGCCTGTACCGCGCCGTCTGCCATGGAGATGTCTTTCTGCTTGAAGGGGGAAAGCGCGACGCTCTAGGCGAGCGCAGGAAAAGCCTCAAGCATTCTTCGCAATGCTATCCTTCATGCGCTGCAATTGTTCCGGTGTTGCCTCTCCCTGATGGCGCTCCTTCCACTCAGCATAGGGCATGCCGTAAATGGCGGCTCGGGCCTCATCTTTGGGCAGGTTCACGCCCCGGTCCGCTGCCGCCTCACCGATCCAATCGGACAGGCAATTACGGCAAAAGCCGGACTGTCCCATCAGGTCAATATTTTGCGCATCCGTCCGGTGGCGAAGATGCGCGACCAGACGGCGGAATGCGGCCGCAGCAACCGCGTCATCAATCTCGGGCATGATAGGGGAATCGGACATCAAAATTGGCTCCGTTGGAGTTGCACTGTCATAATAACGCTATAGAGCCTCAAACATAAGTCCACCCAGTCAGGAAGCATTTTGATTTCAGACACTGCCCCACGCCAGCGTAAGGTTCGCATCCTTGCAACGCTTGGGCCGGCGAGTGCCGATCCGGCCATGATCCGCAAGCTCTATGTCGCGGGTGCCGACGCCTTTCGGATCAATATGAGCCATGGCAGCCATGACGATCACAAAAAGGTTATCGCCGCGATCCGGGCGCTGGAAAAAAAGGTCCGCCGGCCAATGACGATCCTGGCCGATCTCCAGGGGCCGAAACTCCGGGTGGGCGAATTTGCAGACGGGCTCGTGCAGCTGAAAACCGGCAGTACCTTCACGCTTGACCGCGACGACAGGCCCGGCGACGCCGGCCGCGTTACCTTGCCGCATCCCGAAATTTTTGAGGTGATTGAGGCAGGCGCCCGGTTGTTGCTCGACGATGGCAAGATCGTGCTGAGCGTTACCAAGGCTGAGCCCGATAAAATCGAAACGATCGTACAAGTTGGCGGGCCGCTCTCCAACAACAAGGGCCTCAATGTTCCTGACGTGGTCATTCCGATGGCAGCGTTGACTGAGAAGGATCGCACCGACCTGACCTTCGCGCTGGATCAGGGGGCGGATTGGATCGCGCTGTCTTTCGTCCAAAAACCGGAAGATGCCGCAGAGGCAAGGAAACTGATACAGGGCCGCGCGGCTTTGCTCGCCAAGATCGAAAAACCGTCGGCGGTACATAGGATCGATGAAATCCTCGAAGCTGTGGATGCGGTGATGGTGGCGCGCGGCGATCTTGGTGTTGAAATTCCGCCAGAAGACGTTCCTCCGCTCCAGAAGCAGATCATCGAAAAGGCCCGGATGCTCGGGCGGCCGGTTGTGGTCGCAACACAGATGCTCGAGTCGATGATCCGCTCGCCAACACCGACCCGGGCGGAAGTCTCAGACGTTGCCACGGCAGTGTATGACGGCGCAGATGCGATTATGCTGTCGGCCGAAAGTGCGGCAGGCGACTTTCCCGAAGAGTCCGTCACCATGATGGACAAGATCGCGACCGCCGTCGAAGCCGATCCCAGCCATTGGGCGCGCGTGCATTTCACCGAAACGCTTCCCGATTCAACCAGCGCAGATGCGTTGGCCGAGGCGGCAAATGGCATCGCCCAGACCGTGACCGCCCATGCGATCATCTGCTTCACCACATCGGGATCGACGGCCCGGCGCGTTTCGCGCGAACGCCCGTCAGTCCCGCTCCTTGTTCTCACGCCAAAGCTCAGAACCGCTCGGCGGCTGGGCCTGTTATGGGGCGCGCATTCGGTTCACACGCGCGACGTCAATAATTTCGAACAGATGGTCGATAAATCGAAGCGGATGGCCCTGCGCGCACAAATTGCAAAAGGCGGAGACCGGGTGATCGTTATGGCCGGAGTGCCGTTCGGGACGCCGGGGTCAACCAATGTGCTCCATATTGTCCGCCTGGCTGGCGATGAATTGAAACGGCATACGGCGGACGAAATCGAACGCGACGGCTAAAAGCTCAGTCTAAAAGCGCATGGTTACGTAAAGCGTCCGCCAAGCCCTCAGCATCGCAAAAATGATGGCCGACAAAGCCCTGTTTTTCGCCAGCAACAATATTTTCCTCACGGTCATCGATGAAGAGCGCCGTGCCGGGTTCAAGCCCGAATCGCCTGAGCGCCAGATCATAAATTGCGGCGTTTGGCTTCATCAGTTTTTCTTGGCCCGAAATCACGATATCCATGAAATGATCGATAACCGGCGCAGTCGGCCGGAACAGCTCCCAGAACTCTGTGCCGAAATTGGTGATCGCAAAAAGCGGGACATCGCGCCGCGCCAGCTCTTCGACCAGCGCATGCACACCGGGCACCGGCCCGGGAATCGTCTCCAGCCAGCGATCGACATAGGCCTGAATCAGGCCTGCATATTTGGGAAAATCAGCGCTGCGTTCAGCGACCATCGCCGCGAGCGGGCGGCCAGCATCATGCTGAACATGCCAGTCCATCGTAACGACATTTTGAAGAAACCAGTCCCGCTCTTGCGGATCTGGGATCAGCTTTTCGAAAAGAAAGCGCGGATCCCAGCGATACAGTACATTGCCAACGTCAAAGACGGCAGCGCGAACAGCCATTAGCCTTGGCGCGCTTTGAACCTGCGATTGGTCTTGTTGATCACATAGGTACGGCCCCGGCGACGAATCACGCGGTTGTCGCGATGACGGCCCTTGAGCGATTTCAGTGAATTACGGACTTTCATGGCGCGGCCCGGCCTTTTTGCTATCTCAGTTGTCGGAAACGAAGCGTGCACCTATGGTCGAAAAGCGCCAAAGTCAAGCATCTCCGAGCATAGAAACCCCATGGAGTTCCGGTTGAAATCGCCATTTCGCAATCCAAAGCCCAGCAGTCTGCCAAAGGGCGACAGACTCTATGCAATAGGCGACATTCATGGGCGGTTCGATCTGTTTGAAGCGCTGCTTGCAAAAATCGAGGCTGACAATGCGAAGCGGAGCAACGCCAGCACGACAATTATCCTCCTCGGCGATCTGATTGACCGCGGCTCCGATTCGGCCAAGGTCGTCGACCATGCCCGATGCTGGGACGGCAGCTTCGCGGATATGGTCGTGCTGCTCGGCAACCATGAAGCGTCGCTACTCGCGGTCCTGGAAGGTAAAACAGACTGGATGGAGAGCTGGCTTGGTTATGGCGGCCGCGAAACGCTGATCAGCTACGGTGTATCACCAGAGTTGCTCGCACTGGGTGACATAACTGAAATTGCGGAAGCAGCACGTTCACATGTGCCGGACGGCCATAGAGACTGGTTCAAGGACCGCCCGCTCTTTCTTCAACGCGGCGATTTTGTCTTCGCGCATGCGGGTATCCGCCCCGGCATCGCGATCGCTGACCAGAAGGTCAAAGACCTGTTATGGATCCGGTCCGAATTCCTGGACAGCGAAGAGGATCATGGCGCGATCATCGTGCATGGCCACTCCATTTCCCCCCAGCCGGAAGATCGCCACAATCGAATTGGCATCGACACCGGGGCCTATTTCAGCGACACTCTGACCGCGCTCGGCCTAGAGGGTAGCGCGCGCTGGTTCATCCAAAGCTAGAGTCCAACGTCATGAAATTTCTTATTCCCCTGATCCTGCTCCTGACCGCCTGTAGTCCGGCGGCGAACGGTACCGAGCACGAACCCCAAACGCCTATTGCCGGCGATGTGCTGATCACCGGAAACAAGGGCGAGAACACGATCAGCCTCATCGACCTCGAAACCGGCCGCGAATATGCAAGGCTCGAAACTGGCGATCAGCCCCATGAAATCGCCATTTCTCCCGATGGCCAGCGGGCCGCCGTTGTCGCCTATGGCAGCACGACCATCGATATCTTCGATATCGCCAGCGCAAGCCGCGTGGATCGGGTCGATCTTTCGCCCAATCGCCGGCCACATGGACTGGTCTGGCTGGCAGACAATCGCCTGATCGCGACAACGGAAGGCAGCGACAGCCTCACTATTGTCAATATGGATGACCGCTCCATCTCGCAGATCGCGACGGGGCAGCGCGGTTCCCATATGGTAGCCGTCAGTCCGGAGCTTGGCCGCGCCTATGTTGCGAATATGGGCAGCGGGACTGTCAGCGTTATCGATCTTACGGCTTCGACAAAACTGCACGACATTCCAGCCGGAGACACGCCGGAGGGCCTTGCCCTTTCGGCAGATGGCTCGACGCTCTGGGTCGCAGATCGCGACAATGCCCTGCTGTCAGCAATCGACACCGAAAGCTTCGCAACGCTAACCGAAATAGCGGTAGGCAACTTCCCCATCCGAGTTGCCGTAAGCCCCGATGGTCAGACGGTCGTGACGTCGAATTATGCAGATGGCAGCCTAACCCTTGTTGATGCAGAAAGCCGCACAGTCAGCCGCACAGTAACGGTTTCCGGAAGCACGGAGGCGGCGCAGGTTACGATCTTGTTCTCGGCCGATGGTGGCACGATCTATGTCGCGGAAACGGGGCGCAACCAGATCGCGGCGGTGAACGTCGAAACCGGCGAAGTCGTCCGGCGCTATGATGCGGGCGAAGACAGCGACGGGCTTGCGGTTACTTTTGTCGGGACGCCTGACTAGCTGCGCGTCGCAAGATGGCGCTCCCAGGCGAGCGCATGGGCGACGATCGTGTCGAGATCAGCATATTGCGGTTCCCAGGGCAGTGTCTCCTTGATCGCGCCATTGTCCGCGACAAGAGCATCCGGATCGCCAGCCCGGCGCGGAGCCATCCGGCGGTCAATCGACAGGTTGGTCGCCCGGTCGACGGCATCAAGCACTTCGAGAACGGAAAAACCCCTGCCATAACCGCAGTTCATGACATGGCTGGCATCCGGTTCGGCAATCAGCTTTTCAAGCGCCAGGACATGGGCCGCAGCGAGATCGGTGACATGGATATAGTCACGCACGCCTGTACCATCCGGGGTGTTATAATCGGTGCCGAAAACCAAAACATGATCCCGCTGGCCAATCGCAGCCTCCACCGCGACCTTGATGAGATGCGTGGCGCCTGTGGTAGATTGTCCCGAGCGCCCCTGCGGATCGGCACCGGCAACGTTAAAATAGCGCAGCGCGCAATAGTTGAGATCGTAAGCAGCCGCAGCATCGCGGAGCATCCATTCGGTCATCAGTTTTGAGCGGCCGTAAGGATTAATCGGCTCGGTTGGCATATCTTCACGCGCAGGAATGGTGTCCGGGATCCCATATGTCGCGGCGGTGGACGAGAAGATGAAATGTGGAACGCCCGCAGCAACCGCCGCACCGATGAGTGCGCGGCTCTTGGCGGTATTATTGTCATAATATTTGAGCGGATCTTCGACCGACTCCGGCACGACAACCGATCCGGCGAAATGCATGATCGCGCGAATCTCATGCTCCGCGATGAGCGCGCCGACTAGATCAGCATCGGCGATATCGCCCTCGGCAAACGTCGCGCCCTCGGGAACCGCCCAGCGAAATCCGGTAACGAGATTGTCGAGCACGACCACCGGCCAACCCGCATCGAGCAAGGCCAAAACCGCATGGCTGCCAATATAACCGGCGCCGCCCGTTACCATAACTGTCGGTTTCTCTAGCATTTTGGTCTCCTGCACGCTTCTTCGACTCCCTTTTTCAGCCTTTTCGTGTCACAATCACTGATAGCCCTATAGCGCGGTGGGTCGCGATATGGAGAGAGTTGATGAAAAAGATGATTATCCGCACGTCCGCCCTTGCGGCACTCGCTTTAGTCGCCGCCTGCACGACGCCTTCTCAGCGCGGCACCGAAGTCACCCGTTTCCATCTTGGACAGATCATCCCGGCTCAGGCGATCAATATGGAGCCTGCCGATCCCGAACAGGAAAACAGCCTCGAATTTCGCCAGTATGAAATAGTTGTTGCCCAGCAGCTAGAGAGCATCGGTTTTACGCAAGCCGCGCTGGAAGAGGCTGAGATGATTGCCGTCGTCCATGTCGAACGCAGCACGCGTGAAGAAGCGGCGCGGCGTTCGCCCTTCAGCATCGGCATTGGCGGAGGCACGTCCGGTCGCCGTTCCGGCATCGGTCTGGGCACAAGCTTCGGTATCGGCGGATCGCGCGGCGGCGAAGTCATCGTCACCCAGCTTTCGGTTGCGCTCAAGCGGCGTTCGGAAGGAACGATAATGTGGGAGGGCACCGCGACGCGAATCACGCAGCCGGGCACCGAAAACCCGGTCACGGTCGTCGAAACACTCGCGTCAGCTCTGTTTCAAGGCTTCCCAGGCGAGTCGGGGCGCACTATCACTGTAGAATGACACTCAGTATCACAAGCGCCTTTGACGGCGGCAATATCGCAGTCCTTTCAACCTCCGGCAACGGCGCGGACCTGGAAATCGTCAAGGACCACAGTTCCGATTTCTATCAATGGTTCTATTTTCGGGTAACCGGATGCACGGGCAAGGATCTCGCGCTCACAATCAGCAACGCTGGAGGCAGCGCCTATCCGCAGGGCTGGACGAACTACCAAGCGAGGGTCTCTTCTGATCGCGAAGAATGGTATCTCGCCGATACAGACTATAGGGACGGTAAGCTGACGATCCGCCACAGCGCCGAAGCGGACAGCCTCTGGTTTGCCTATTTCGCGCCTTACACGATGGAGCGCCACCATGATCTGGTGTCCGAGATTGCGAGCCGCGAAGGCGTAAGCCATGCCTCGCTCGGTCAGACGCTCGATGGACAGGAGCTCGACTATTTCGCTATCGGAACGGGGGAGCTTTCCGTCTGGCTCTATGCGCGTCAGCATCCGGGCGAGACGATGGCCGAATGGTGGATGGAGGGAGCGCTCGACCGGCTGACCGATCTCAGCGATCCTGTTGCCCGCGTCTTACGGGAAAAAGCGACCTTCCACATCGTGCCCAATATGAACCCCGACGGATCGGCCCGCGGCCATTTGCGGACCAATGCGACCGGCACGAACCTGAACCGCGAATGGCATACACCAACCCCTGAAAAGAGCCCCGAAGTGCTTTGGGTGCGGAACCATATGGACAAGACCGGTGTTGATTTCGCGATGGATGTGCATGGCGACGAAGCCATCCCGGCCAATTTCATCGCTGGATTCGAAGGCATCCCCAGCTGGACCGAGCGTCAGGGCAAGCTTTACGACGCCTATCTGACCGCTTTGCTGAGCGCCTCACCGGATTTCCAGACCAAGCTTGGCTATCCAATCGCCAAACCGCGCAAGGGCAATCTTTCCATGTCGACCAATCAGGTCGCCGAACGGTTCGACTGTGTGGCGATGACGCTGGAAATGCCGTTCAAGGACAATGACGAGCTGCCGGATGCAGACTTCGGCTGGTCAGCAGAACGCTGCGCCATGCTCGGTCGTTCCTGCCTCTCGGCATTGCTGGAAATAGTCGACGATCTGCGCGCCTAGGTGAAAATCTCCGCCAGAAAGTCCTGCATTGCCTGCCAGCTGCGACGATGGGCGTCCGACTGATAGGCAATTCCCCGTTCGGGCATATCGGCGCTCGTGTCAGTAAACCCGTGCCCGGTATGGCCATAGGCATGGATCTGCCAGTCCGCACCGCCCGCCGTTAGTTCTTGCGCTAGCGCCATTGTGGCTTCGGGCGAGGCTAGGGGATCATCCCAACCGTGGCAGACAAGCACCTTGGCCGACATCGCGTCGACATTGGGGAAGGGCGGTGGCTCGTAAACGCCGTGGAAGCTGACCGCGCCCAATATATCAGCGCCGCACCGAACAAGGTCCAAAACGGACTTACCGCCAAAGCAGTAGCCGGTAGCTGCCGTCTTTGCAGGATCAACCCCGTCGAGCCCTTTGAGCGTCGCCAGAGAAGCAAGCAACCGATCCCTCAACATCCCGCGATCAGCATTCAGCGCATTCATGAAACGGGCCGGGTCATCATCTTCACGCGTTGCGCGATTTCCCTGTCCATAAACATCGGCGACAAACGCCGCATATCCCAATTCCGCCAGCCGTTCGGCGTTCATGAAATCCATTTCCTTTGGCCCCAACACGTTGGGCACCAACATCACGCCAGCGCGCGGACTGCTCCAGTCCGTATCGCGCACGGCAAGGCCTTCGAACGGCCCGCCTGGTCCGTCATATATGATCACGCTGCGCTCAATCGTCATTGGCTACTCTCCACCCGCTGCAATTCCTGTAGACCCCATTGTATCGCGCCGCAGGCGCGTTAATGAAAGCGCCAAGCGCTACAGGAGTTTTACCCCCATGCCTCAGCTCGTCCTTATCCGACATGGACAATCCCAATGGAACCTCGAAAATCGTTTCACCGGCTGGTGGGATGTCGATCTGACCGACAAAGGCGTTACCGAAGCCAAGGCGGCGGGCGTGTTGATGCGTGAAAAGGGCGTCGATCATGATATCTGCTTCACCAGCGTCCAGACCCGCGCGATCCGGACGCTCAATCTTGCGCTGGAAACAATGGATCGCCTGTGGCTTCCGGTCGAGAAGAACTGGCAGCTGAACGAGCGCCATTATGGCGGGCTGACCGGGCTCAACAAGCAGGAAACGCGCGACAAGCATGGCGATGAGCAGGTTCATATCTGGCGCCGTAGTTTCGATACACCGCCGCCACCCATCGAAGAGGGCAGCGAATATGATCTGAGCACGGATCGGCGCTATTCGGGTGTTGATGTGCCGAAGGCCGAAAGCCTGAAAAACACGATCGAACGCGTACTCCCCTATTGGGATGAGCGGATCGCACCTGCGCTCAAGGCAGGGCAGCGCGTGCTGATCTCCGCCCATGGCAATTCATTGCGGGCTTTGGTCAAGCATCTTTCGCAAATCCCCGATGATGAAATTACAGGCCTTGAGATTCCGACCGGCCAGCCAATCATCTATGATCTGGCCGACGACCTCAGCGCCAATGACCGCTATTACCTCTCGGAACGCTAGAGTCAGCCACGCCATTGCGCGCGCGACCCCTTCGCACTAGAAGAAACCGCTTCTTCTAGCCCCGCACTGGGGCGCAACGGGCAGAATGAAGCATGACCGACACCGCGCTAATCGGCATTATCATGGGCAGCCGCTCCGACTGGGAGACGATGCGCCATGGCGCGGAGATCCTGACCGAGCTTGGCATCGCGCATGAGTGCAAAGTCGTCTCTGCCCATCGCACGCCTGACCGGCTCTATACCTATGCCAAAAACGCAGCCGAACGCGGGCTAAAGACGATCATCGCCGGCGCTGGCGGCGCAGCCCATCTTCCCGGTATGGTCGCCTCCATGACACGGCTTCCGGTTCTTGGCGTTCCCGTGGAATCAAAGGCGCTCAAGGGTATGGATAGCCTGCTATCCATTGCGCAAATGCCCGCCGGGATACCGGTTGGCACTCTGGCTATCGGCGTTGCGGGCGCAAAAAATGCGGCGCTTCTTGGGGCAGCAATACTCGCGACGAGCGACGATGCTCTGGCCGAACGGCTTGATGCATGGCGGCAAGCGCAGACGGACGCGGTCGGCGAAGACCCGGCCGCATGACAGCGGCTCCACGGCCACTCCCACCCGGCTCGACCATCGGAATTATTGGCGGCGGGCAGCTCGGCAGAATGCTCAGCATGGCCGCAGCCCAACTCGGCTATCATTGCCATATCTACGCGCCCGAAGAGACGCCCTGCGCCGCCGATGTGGCCGCGCGGCACATCAAGGGCGCCTATGAAGACGAGGCAGCGCTGCTGCGCTTCGCTGAGGCCGTGGGTGTTGTCACTTATGAGTTTGAGAATATTCCTGCGGCCCCGCTGCGAGCGTTGGCAGCCCATGTCCCGCTCCACCCGAATGTCGACGCATTGGAGCTTGCGCAGGACCGGCTCTCCGAAAAGGACTATGTCGTCAGCCATGGCGGAACGCCCGCCGGCTATCGTTCGGTCTCATCGCTCGATACCCTGCAGGCAGCGCTAGGCGAACTTAGAGCCCCCGCCATCCTGAAGACCCGGCGTTTCGGCTATGACGGCAAAGGACAAATCCGGATCAAGCCTGACAGCGATCTTTCCTCGGTCTGGACTGACATTGGCGAACAGCCTTCGGCCCTTGAATCCTTCGTAGAATTTGAAAAGGAATTTTCGATCCTGTTGGTTCGTGCGCAAGATGGCGCAATCCGAATCTGGGACGCGCCTGACAATCGCCATGTCGACGGTATCTTGGCGCAGTCCATCGCACCCGGAATGGGAATCATTGCAGAACAGAAAGCACAGGCAGGCGATCTCGCCCGGACCATTGCCGAAGCGCTGGGCTATGTCGGCGTGCTGACTTTCGAATTCTTCGCGAGCGCCGAGGGGCCAATCTTCAACGAGATGGCACCGCGCGTGCACAATAGTGGCCACTGGACCATTGAGGGCTCGACCACCTCACAATTTGAAAATCATATCCGCGCGATTTGCGGCCTGCCGCTTGGCGATACCGGGCTAATGGCGGAGCGCGTCGAGATGCAGAACCTGATCGGCACCGATACTAATGACTGGCCCGCATGGCTAAAAAAAGACCGGGCGCACCTCCACCTTTATGGAAAGGGGGAAGCACGCCCGGGCCGTAAAATGGGGCATGTCACGCAGCTTTTCTAAAGCCGCGAACAGGCCAGCGGCAATTAGCCGGTTTTCTTGGCCGTGAAAGGCATTTCGCCGAAAGCGCCGGCCTTGATGGTGCCGTTCATCGCATCGCCGTCTACTTTGGCCGTGCCTTCAAGCGTCATCGGCATCGGAACCGTGATGTCCATTTTCCAGGTCAGCGTATCGCCGTCGATCTTGCCGTCCTGAACGTCGGCAGAGCCGGTCGCGCCTGCATTCGTACCTGTAACCGCGTCGCCATCCTGGCTCAACGTCATTGTCGATTTCTGCTCACCCATTGGCGAGTTTACAACCGAATCCCAGGTTCCGCTTACATCCGTCATAATCATTCCTTCCTTACAGTGATGTCAGTTATTCGCTTGCAACTGTTTCCACAGGCAGGCCCAGCGCGTCAAGCTGTTCCCGAACCTGATCGGCATCGCCTACCACGACCCAGATGAACGCCGAAGGGTCGAGGGCCGAACGGGCCGTAGCGTCAAGCTGCTCCCTATCGAACGCACGGTACATTGCGGCGATTCCGTCATAATAATCGTCTGATCGCCCATAGAGGAGATTGTTCGACATACCGCCGATCACACCGCCCGACGTTTCAAAACGCCCGGCAAGGCTGCGGGTGCTACCGGCGATGGCCCGGCTGAATTCTTCGGGCCGCATACCATCGTTCGTCAGGAAGGCATCGATCTGTTCCTGCATGGCCGCAATGGAGTCGCCCGTCCGATCAGCCTGAACCGGCGCTCTGATCGTATAGCTGACCGGCCCGGCGAACCGGTTGACCGATCCGCGCACGCCATAAGACCAGCCGCGCGTTTCGCGTAGGTCCATATTGAGGCGCGAGAGAAAGCCTCCGCCCAGCGCCTCATTCACCGTCAACAGCGGCAGCAGCTCGTCCGTGCCGACCAAATCAAGAACCTGCCCGCCATAGATATAGGATTGCGGAGAATCCGGACGATCGACAAGGATGATGCGCGGATTGGCGGCGGGGATAGAGGAGTCCATAGGTTTGGATCCGGCCTCTCCTTCAACAGTCCAGTCTCCGAACCGCGGATCAAGCGCCGCGACAACCTCCGCCAGAGTGGAATTGCCGACAACCAAAATCGTCAGTTTGTCCGGCCTGATCCAGCTTTCGTGGAAATTGAGCAGATCATCACGCGTAATCGCGGCCACCGATTCCGGCGTGCCAAGACCACTAGTCGGCCGGCCATAAGGATGTCCCTCGCCGAATAGAGCCGGCCAGAGATTGAGGCTCGCCATGCTGGAGGGCGTTGTGCGTTCGGTTGTAATCGATGACAATTGCGCCGCGCGGATCCGCTCAATCTCGGATGGAGCGAAAGCCGGATTGCGCACAACGTCCTGCAAAAGATCCAGCGACGGTTCGTAATTGGCCGCCAATGCAAAAACCCCGAGCGTGGTCCGATCAAGGCTAGCACTCGTGCTCAGCGAGGCACCAAGCCTCTCCTGCGCTTCGGCAATCTGAACCGAATTGAGAGTGGCCGTGCCTTCCGACATGAGCGACAGCATCAACACTTGCGTGCCCAGCTGATCGGCGCGGTCGGCAGCGTTGCCAGCGTCGAAACTCAACAGCGTCAGCATCGTCGGCACGGCGGTCCGCTGAACAAAGCGCACTTCAACGCCGTTCGATAGGGTCGCCCGTTCAACTTCCGGGAAATCGAGATCATCGACGTCGCCGACCTGTGGCCGCGGCACGCTGCGTGTACCCAAATCGGTAATTGCCTCTGCGGCTGTTTCAGCCTCTTCTTCGCCGGCCTGCAGATAGAAAGCCGGGCTATTCAGGCCGCCGGTGCGTTCACCGCCAACTGAAGACGCTTCCTCATAAGCACTGCGTTCACCCGGATCGACACGTATCGCGAGAACTGGCCGGGTCAGCCATTGCTGCATCGCAGCCCGCGTAGTCTCCGGTGTAGCCGCACCCAGGCGCTCTAAACGCGTCCGGTAATAGGCTGGATCGCTCGAATAGAGTTCGCCCATCGCAAGGACCGTGGCCTTGCCGCCAAAACCGCCAACCTGTTCAAGCCCGGCAATGCGGCCCGAGACCTGGCTCATCGACACCCGGTTCACTTCATCCTGCGTTGGGCCGTTGGCAATATAGTCGGCAATCAGTTCGTCCAGACGAGCGGATACGGCATCCGCATCCGCTGTCGGCGCCACATTTACTTGCACCTCGAAAAGGCTAACATATTCAAATTCCTGAACGAAGGCGGTAACCGAAACGGCCGTCTGCTCATCGCGCACAAGAACATTGTCAAGCCGCGAACTCGCCAGACCGCCAAATACGCTCGCCGCGACATCAAGATCGCTGGTCGCTGGATCGTTCAAACCGGGCACGAGCCAAGTCCTGTAAAGCCGGGTGGTCGCAACATTGTCCTGCATGACAATGTCACGCCGTTCTTCAAGGTCCGGAATACCGGGATCGACCTGTTCAGTCTCTGGGCCGCGCGCGATATCGCCGAAATAGCGTTCGACCAACACCCGGGCGGTTGCCACGTCGACATCACCGGCCAGCACCAAAACAGCGTTGTTCGGGCCATAGTGACGGCCAAACCAGCTCTGAACATCATCCATGCTCGCGGCATCCAGATCGGCCATCGAACCGATCGTAGAATGGCCATAGGGGTGATCTGTGCCGAACAGCGCCTCTATCTGCGCATAGTCGACAAGACCGTAAGGCTGGTTGTCGCCCTGACGTTTCTCATTCTGGACGACGCCGCGCTGGTTATCGAGCTTATCCTGCGTAACCGCTCCTAGGAGATGCCCCATGCGGTCGGATTCGAGATACAGCGCCAGCTCAAGGCCCTGCGTCGGAACCGTCTGAAAATAGTTGGTGCGATCATACCAGGTCGTACCGTTGAAATCGGTCGCACCGATTTCGCGCAGTGGCTCAAAGAAGTCGCCGGGTGCATTTTCCGATCCATTGAACATCAGATGCTCGAACAGATGCGCAAAGCCCGTCTGACCCTCGGGCTCATGCCGTGATCCGACATGATACCAGATGGAAACGGCGACCACAGGCGCCTTGCGGTCCTCATGGACGATAACCCTCAGACCATTGTCGAGTGTGAAGCGTTCAAAGGGAATCTCGACTTGATCGACCAGATCCGCGACCGTTACATTGGGCTGCGGGCCCACCGGAGCCTCTGCATGATGATCCAATGCCTGAGCAGGAAAAGCGAGGAAGGCGAGCGGCGCAAAGAGGGCCAGCTTCATGGAACGCATCTATTCTATCTCCTGAGAATTGCGGTGCAAACCATAGCGCCGCAAAAGGCGCACGCAAGTCAGGCTTGCGGTCGCTCGACGAACGCCTAAATCTATCGACAAAGATCGTGCGGCCACGCCTTGTGTTGTATTTTCGCAACACTATATCGAACCAAAGAGTGAAACAGGGACGAAGATATGAATCTCGAAAAATTCACAGACCGCGCCAAGGGCTTTCTGCAATCGGCACAAACCGTTGCGATCCGCATGAACCATCAGCGGGTTTCGCCCGATCACCTGCTCAAGGCGTTGCTTGAGGACGATCAAGGTATGGCATCGGGGCTGATCTCGCGCGCCGGCGGCAGTGCAGAAGCGGCAGTCCGCGAAAATGATGCCGCACTTGCCAAAATTGCCCAGGTGTCGGGCGGCGGGGCGCAGCAGACTCCGCAACTCGACAATGACTCGGTTCGCGTGCTCGACCAAGCCGAGAAGATCGCCAATACCGCCGGCGACAGCTATGTTACTGTTGAACGCCTGTTGCTCGCGCTTACCCTTGCCAAGGGAACATCCGCTGGCGACGCGCTCGGCACGGCAGGGCTCAAGCCCGAAGCCCTCAACGAAGCGATCAACGAGCTGCGCGGCGGCCGCACTGCCGACACGGCCAGCGCCGAAGATCGCTATGACGCGCTCAAGAAATTCGCGGACGACCTCACCGAGCGGGCGCGCGACGGCAAGATCGATCCTATCATTGGCCGCGATGAAGAGATCCGCCGCACGATCCAGATTCTTGCCCGCCGTACCAAAAACAACCCGGTCCTGATCGGAGAAGCCGGCGTCGGAAAGACGGCCGTCGCGGAAGGCCTCGCACTGCGCATTGCCAATGGCGATGTGCCGGACGGGATCAAGGATCGCCGCCTGATGGCGCTCGACATGGGTTCTTTGATAGCCGGTGCCAAATATCGCGGTGAATTTGAAGAGCGGCTCAAAGGCGTACTCGACGAGGTTAAGGACGCCGACGGCGAGATCATCCTGTTCATCGATGAGATGCACACTTTGGTGGGCGCTGGCGCATCCGAAGGATCAATGGACGCCTCTAACCTGCTGAAGCCCGCGCTTGCGCGGGGGGAACTGCATTGTATCGGTGCGACTACGCTCGACGAATATCGCAAATATGTCGAAAAGGATCCGGCCTTGCAGCGGCGTTTCCAGCCGGTGATGATCGAAGAACCCAATGTCGAGGACACGATCTCGATTCTGCGCGGCATCAAAGAAAAATACGAACTCCATCATGGCGTGCGGATTACCGATGGCGCGCTGGTTTCAGCCGCGACACTTTCGGAACGCTATATCACTGACCGATTCCTGCCCGATAAGGCGATTGACCTTATGGACGAAGCGGCCTCGCGCATTCGCATGGAAGTTGAATCCCGGCCGGAAGAAATCGAAACGCTCGACCGGCGCATCATCCAACTTAAGATTGAGCGCGAGGCCCTTTCCAAGGAAAAGGACGCAGCCTCAAAGGACCGGTTGGCGACTATTGAGAGCGAGCTCGCCAATCTCGAAGAAGAGAATTCTGCGCTCACCCAGCGCTGGCAGGCCGAACGCGACAAGATCCATGCCGAGGCCGCGCTCAAGGAACAGCTCGACGCGGCGCGCATGGCACTTGAGCAAGCGCAGCGTGCAGGCGATCTCGCCAAGGCAGGTGAGCTTTCTTACGGCGCAATCCCCGATCTTGAACGCAAGCTTGAAGAAGCCGCCGAGGCGACCGAAGGCGCCATGCTCCGCGAGGAAGTAACAAGCGAAGACATCGCTTCAATCGTTGCGCGCTGGACCGGCATTCCCATGGAACGGATGCTGGAAGGCGAGCGTGAGAAGCTGCTCGCCATGGAAGAGGAAATCGGCAAGCGTGTGATCGGTCAGGAAGATGCGGTCAAAGCCGTGTCCACGGCTGTTCGCAGATCGCGCGCTGGCTTACAGGATCCCAATCGGCCGCTCGGTTCCTTCCTGTTCCTCGGGCCAACCGGTGTCGGCAAGACGGAACTTACCAAGGCGCTCGCCGAATTCCTGTTCGACGATCAGAGCGCGATGGTCCGCATCGATATGTCTGAATTCATGGAGAAGCATTCGGTTGCGCGGCTGATCGGCGCACCTCCGGGCTATGTTGGCTATGAAGAAGGCGGCGTACTAACCGAAGCCGTCCGCAGGCGCCCGTATCAGGTCATCCTGTTCGACGAGGTCGAGAAGGCACATAATGACGTGTTCAACGTGCTGTTACAGGTGCTCGACGATGGCAGACTTACCGACGGACAAGGCCGCACGGTCGATTTCTCGAACACGCTGATCATCCTGACGAGCAATCTCGGCAGCCAATATCTGTCTTCGCTCGGTGATGACCAGACGGTCGACGAAGTGGAGCCGCAAGTCATGGAAACAGTGCGCGGCCATTTCCGGCCCGAATTCCTGAACCGACTCGATGAAATCATCCTGTTCCACAGACTCAGTCAGGAACATATGGCACCGATCGTGGACATCCAGGTGGCTCGCGTCGGCAAGCTGCTCAAGGATCGCAAGATCGTGATCGAGCTGAGCGACAAGGCGCGCGACTGGCTTGGCCGGGTCGGGTACGACCCTGTTTATGGCGCACGTCCGCTAAAACGCGCTGTACAGAAATATCTGCAGGATCCGCTGGCTGATGCGATCTTGCGCGGCGATGTGGTCGATGGCTCGACGGTAAAAGTCGATGAAGGCGAAGGTGCGCTGGCGATGACTTTCGGCTAGGGCGTCGCGCATGGACAAAGCAAAAGCATGGGGCGCCTATTGGACGCAGATGGGCGAGGTTGGCGGATGTCTGCCTGGCGCCCCTCCCGTTGTCGAAGCGCAATTGGCGCAACTCTGGGGACAGTTCGCGCAAGGCTTCGTACCGGGTTCAAAGTTGCTCGATCTTGCATGCGGCACAGGCGCGGTCATGCGCTCGCTTCTGCGCGGCAATGACCGCCTCGATCTGACTGGCGTGGATTATGCGGTCCTACCCAAGGGCCGGTCCAAGAAAATCAAACTCATCGGTGAGACCGATATTGCCACGCTTCCTTTTGACGACGGGTCTTTCGATGGCCTGACGAGCCAGTTCGGACTGGAATATAGCGATATCGCGAAAAGCGCCCCAGAAATGGCCCGGGTTGCCAAATCCGGCGCGCAGCTTCGTCTCGTCGTTCACAATGCCGAGAGCCCGATCGTTGCACAAAACCGAAAACGGCACGCCGCGATGAGCGGAATTGCCCAATCGGCGATTCTCAACATGGCGCGATCTGTCATCGCCCAACCTGGGTCGAGCACCGCGCTAATCTCTCAGGCATTTTCCCTGATCGCGCGCAGTCATCCCGATCAAAATGTCGTGCGGGAAATCGCTGCGGGCGTTGACAATGCAATCCGGATCGGCGGGAAACAGGGATCGACCGAGCTTGAACGGATTGAGACGAATCTGACCCAGGAGTGCAGTGTTCTCGAAGCTCTTCTCGATGTAGCGCTTGACGAGAAAGGCATCGCCTCCTTCCTGACATCGCTCTCCCATGGTTTTCGCTGTGCACCAACGACGCCGATCCAGCCTCAGGGTTTGGCCACGCCGATTGCGTGGCTGGTAACAGGAACGAGAAACGCCTAATCGCCAAGTCTAGCCAGACGGACGATTATCGGTAATGATGGTTCAACAGTATCGATGGCGAAACCGAACTTCCGGAGTTGTAGATGATGCGTATTTCCCGACTGTCCCTGATTTCCGCAGCGGCGCTGCCATTGTTCATGGCGGCCCCAGCTTATGCCGATGACGGGGACGAGGCGCTTGAGCCTTTTCAGGAATGCGGCACCATCACTGAAGGACCCGCGCGACTTGCATGCTTCGACGCAGCACTGGCTGGCGCGGACGCAGCACAACAAGTCCGTCAGGAACGCAGGCGGCGGCGCACTGTAGAAGATTTCGGGCTTTCTGGAATACAGGTGGAAGAGCGCTATGACCGCGAGCTGCGCCGGGCGGAAGAACGCGGGGGAACCGCTGCGGACGTCGCGGAACTGGCTCCACCTGAACCTGAGTCAGTAACATCCGTGATCACCGAAACATTCATCGATGGAACGCGAAGACGCGTATTCCTGCTCGAAAATGGTCAGATTTGGCGCGAGGGCAGCAATACGACCCTGCGCGGACGTATCCGCTTGGGATCGACGGCCACCGTCTCACGCGGCGGTATCGGCGGTTATAGATTGCGTATCGAAGGACGGACCGGATTTATCTCAGTCGGCCGGGTCCGTTAGATCATTCAGGCTGACGCCGATCCTTTCAGCGTCGAGACAAGAGCAATTGAATAACGACGCCGTATGAAACCGCGTCTCTGCCGAAACTTAGCAACCAGCATCGGGCGATGGGCAGGACGCTCCATTCCGCATTATGTCGCGAGCCGCGCGATTGCCTGTGCTAGCCAATTCGCTCCATTCTGCCATGGTCATGCACACCCGTATCCGTCGTGCATTCGAGCCCGTGACCCGCTGGTTGCGGCATCTTATCCGCTGCATGGGGTCGGCCTCCTCCGCAACATCCTCTACTGCCGCTGCGGCAGTTTCCGTGCCCGCATCACTTCCCTCCGATTACGCATAAGCCGGCACCGCCACGGCCAAACTTATCAAAACCAGTGCTGATAAACCAATTTTCATCATACATCTGTTCGCTGATAGCCGGCTTCGCCCAACATTGGATGCAAGCGGCTAGTTGCGTTGAGTCGAATCACGTGTGGATAGGTCAAGCACCCTGCGAGCATCGCGGTTTCCATTGCGTGCCAGCTCTGACCATTCCGCCATGGTCATACATACGCGGATACGCCTTGCATTCGACCCGGTAACCCGTTGGTTGCGGCAACGTATCCGCTGCATCGGGTCTTCCTCTTCCACAACAGCCTCATCCGCCGCCGTGAGATCTGTCGGGGCCTCGCTTTCATCGGCCATAGCGTGCGCAGGCGCAGCTGCAATCACAAAGGAAAATGCGAGAATTGAAAGAGGTTTTTTCATGGGATGCCCTCGTTAGCTACTGTCTGGAATAGAAAATTCATATCTTGGGATGACGAATGACCCGAGATTAGCCTTTGAATGGCCGCGCGACAAGGTTAGCGCGCAATCTAACAACCATAGATCAAGACCAAGAACGGCATTTCTGTCGATCCGCGCCACATAAATTGATGGCCAATAGGCGAAATTTCATCCTGCCCCAGTGTAATCGTTCGGCAAATCACTCTATTGGTTGAAGGAGACAGTACGAAATTCCCAATACCGCACGAGTAGCGGCGAAGGGATATGTTTCAGAGATGGTCGAAATATATGATTGAACTTCAGGATGCCGCATGGCTCGCTCATCGTTACGACGAAACGAGCGACAGTTTTCACTTTGTCCATTTGCCGCGCGATGCCCGTGAGAGCGTGACATTCTTGTCCGACGATTATCTTCCCGAAGATTTGGAAAAGCAAAACATCGCCAGAAAAAGTCTGGCCGATCTTTCTCAGAACCAGACGCCCATACATTTCATTTTTCATTCGGGTTTCTGCTGTTCGACGCTACTGACACGGGCTCTCGACCTACCGGGCAGAGCCACCAGTTTGAGCGAACCCACAATATTACGCGATATGGTCGGTTATTGTGATCGGGGTGCACATCGTGACCGGTATCTGACGGTGTTAAGACAGGCCCTGCAATTGCTGGCGCGGCCTTTCGAACCTCAAGAAGCCGTTATCGCCAAACCGTCCTGCACCGTGAATACACAGGCAAAGACCATTTTGGAGATCAACCCATCCAGCCGTGCAGTGTTCCTATATGCTCCAATCCGGGTGTTCCTCAATTCGATAGCGCGCAAAGGGATAACGGGGAGGCTTTGGGGCAGAGAGCTGTTTCTCGGCTTACGCTCCTCAAACAAACCAGATCTGGGTTTTAGTGAAGATGAGCTTTTCGGCCAGACAGACCTCCAGATTGCCGGTCTGGCCTGGCTGGTTCAGAACATGATTTTCCAAACCTTGTTGACCAAATTTGGCGAAGAGCGTGTCCGCTCGCTTGATAGCGAAACATTTATTTCCCGTCCGGCCGATACACTCGAGCGCATTGGAAGGTTGTTCGCATTGGATATCACAGCAGATCAGGCACAAGAGATTGCGAAGAGCGAGGTGTTCCATCGCCACTCCAAATTCGGGGAGGCGTTCGACGCGGATCAGAGGAGAATGGAGCGAACCGTTGGTGACAACGCCCATGCTGATGAGATCGAGAAAGTTGCCCTTTGGGTAGAAACAGTTGCCCGGGGACTGGGCGCCGCCTTGCAGCCCAACGGCCGCCTTATAGGCTAGGCTCGAGCTTGGGGCGGTTTCTTTATGTCGAAGGCGACCGTTAGCCTCTCGCCGTCATCGAATGGCATCGTTCCGTGCCACATGATGGAGGGGAACAAGGCTAGGCGGCCGATTTTCGGCTCCACGGTTTCATAGGCAGGTAAATCAATTCCTAGCTCGTCCGGCGGTATCCCGAAGGCCAACCAGCCTGCCGGTGGTTCACCGAGCTGAACCGGAGATGGCAGGTTCACATAAAGGGCAGAGCTGTACCAACCTAACGGATGAATATGGTGTGTGTGCCGGCCGGCGCCCGCTAAGCGAACCGACCATGACCCGCCAAATTGCACGGGGCCTGGAGCGTGGCGAAGGACCGGGTGATCCGGATCGATGGGTGCCAGAGTCTGCATATGATGCGAGATGGTGTCGACAAGAGCCGCGCGCAAAGCGCGTATTTCTTTGTCAGCGCGCGCGAATAACGGACCATCTGTCTGTGTGCCGCCGCGAACAGATTGGCCCGCCATGTCCGCCTTAAGGACATGGAGCGTCCTCAAATGGGCGGCCAGCGCTTCCATATCGATCCGATCGCCAATGTCGTAAGTTTTGATCAGCCGTTCATCGCGCTCAAGCCATAGCCAGCGCTTGTCATCAAGCATCCGCCACGCCAATCCGAGATAAGGCCACATTTCATTGGCATCCGGATCCCTCCTCCGCGCTTCGCCGCATCGCGCCGCTTCATCGGGCCTGCCCGTCCGCAGCATATGACGCATATACCGCACGGCGATGGGCATCTCCGTGTGCGGAGCAACTCGCTCAAACAAGTGGTCCGCGCGTTTATCGTCTCCCAATTCGGAAGCACATATCGCCTCACAGATATCAAGGTTACGGATCTCCTTTACCGAAGGTCGCGCACGCCGAACAACCGCGCGCGCCTCTTCAAACCGTTCAACCTGGATCAGCGAGTTAATCATTTTGAACCAGAGCAAAGAGTTATGCGGCGTAGCGGAGAGCGCCCGCTCATATCCATCGGTGAATTTGTCGCGCTTGCCATTCATCCATCGCAGATTGGCCAGAGCTTCCTGTCCTTCGATCCATGCCGGGCTTTGGAGTAGAATTTCATTAAGATCGGACATGGCCTTCTCAGCATGGCCCAGGGCCGATTGTGCGGCCGCGCGCCCCAAAAGTACCGAGCCGTCGGCCGGAGAATATTTCCGCGCCGTGTCAAACAGATTGATGTCCGGCCTACCTGCTTCCATCGTGACACGAGCAAGAGCGTGGGTGACTTTGGGATCAGTGGGTGCCAACTCAGACGCACGCGAAAATGCCTTCATGGCCGCAGCGGAATCTTCTTCGGCGCGATGCAGCAAGCCTAGCACATGCCAGAGCCGTAAATGATCGGGATGAAGCTTAAGAGCAGCCTCGACACGCGGAATAGCACCTTTTGCATCGCCCGCATCACGCGACTGCTGGGCCTCTGCAACTATCGTCTTTGGGTCACTGGACCCAATCGTTGCTCCGGCATTGGACGCCATTGCGTATCTTCCTGTTCGTCAAATCACAAATTGGAGGCAATTCTCAACCATATCTCCCGCCTACGCAAGGCAACTAAGCATACAAAAAGGGCGGCGAGGTTTCCCTCACCGCCCTGATTGTTAGCTTGGTCGAACGCTTTAGAAGCGCAGGCGACCTGTTACCGAGTACGAACGGCCCAGTGTGTCATAGGTCGTCGGATAGGTATTACCCGAGTTGAACGAGCTTGAACCGATGAACGAGCTGGTTACCGGCGGTGAACGATCAAGCAGGTTGAATACCGACAGACTGACGTCGAAATTCTCGCTGACATTCGAACGGACCGTCAGATCGAAATAACTCGCTGCGTCGAAAGCTTCTGATTCGTCGAGGAAGCCGTCACCGAGACCGCGGCGTTCATATTCAACGCCATCAATCCAGCGCCACAGCAGCGATACATCAACGAGATCATCAATGCTGACCGTGGTGCGCAAGTTGAATGCCCATTCCGGCGTGATCGGCTCACAGTTACCGCTGAAGAGACCAACACACTCACGATTGATCGAAGACGGCGTTGCCTGGAACAGCAGTTCGTCCGTCCAAGTACCGTTGAGGTCGAAATTCAACGCACCGAAGCTCAGCGGGAACGTGTAGTTGACCCGGAAGTCAACGCCGCTGGTCTCGAGCACACCGAGGTTCGAAAGCTGGAGGATAAGACCAAGCGTCTCACCGCCACCGTTCAGTGAACCGTTGATCGGGTTACGACCGATATTGGCGCACTGTGCCGGATCCGTACCGTTGCCGTCACTATTGGCACCGTAACACGGGATAAGAATATCACCCGGTGTTGGGCTCGTGATGGCGCCCGTTACTTCGATGTTGAAATAATCGATCGACACAACAAGTCCAGGAACCTGCGGCGGGGTCGCCACAAGACCGAGGGTAACCGATGTCGCTTCTTCAACATCAACATTCACGTTGCCGCCACCCGTCGCGTTGATCTGCGCAGCGGAAGGCTGCGGGATCAGGCCGATGGTTGCAGCGGGCGCACCCTGGGCAACACAAATCGCGGTGAGCGTTGCGTTACCAACCGGATTGGCACCGGCACAAGGATCAACCGGAAGCGGCGTCAGGCCCGTGGTAACCGGAGCGAACAGCTCACCGATGTTCGGCGAACGAACCGATACCGAATAGATACCGCGGAAGCGGAACCCTTCAAATGGCTCCCAGCTACCACCAGCTTTCCAGGTCGTGCTCGTACCCGTGTTGGAATAATCCGACACACGGACCGCGCCTTCAGCCTGGAGGCTGTAGAAGCCCGGAACATCTTCGAGGATCGGAACGATCAGCTCGGCAAACGCTTCAACAACGTCATAGCCGCCATTGAAGGTTGGTGCCGGAGCGCCCGTACCCAGAACTTCATCCTGCGTACCAGCGGAAACGTCAGCAACACGGCTAGCGTTATATTCGCGATACTCGACACCGACAGCGAAACCGATCGGGGTCTCAGTGAAGAAGCCCGTATCACCGAACGTACCGTTCAGTGAGGCGTTGACCACCGAAAGCGAAGTCGAGTCCGTGAAGCCTGAAGGCTGGTTGAAGAACGCAACCGACTGCGGATCGATGTTTGCGCCACCCGGTCCGCCACCTTGCAGATTGATCGGGAAACAGCCGCCAGATGGATCGAAACAGGTGGTCGTGCTGGTCGCAACAAGCGCCTGCTCAATACGGGACTTCAGACCCCAGTTACGACGCGTAACTGTCCGCTGCGATTCGCCGTAGGTGCCGTAGACATCATAGCTGATGTTATCGGTGAGATCACCGCGAACACCGGCCCAAATCTGGAACTGGTTGGTTACCAGATCGGTCTGACGTGGGCCCTGCTCAACCAAACGACGGTTGATGATGACGTCCGGAGCCAGATAGGCGGCATCGGTCGGATCAGTCGCATTCCGTGCAGCCGTACAGGTTGCAACCGGGATCGGCACAGCGAAGCTGGCGCAGATCGACTGAACCTGAGCATCCGTAAGGAACGGGTTGTTCAGCGGAAGCGCGAACGGATCGCCGAACAGGCCCGACGGAGCGAGCTGCAGGCTAACCGTGCTATTCGTGAACATGGCGCGGGTGTAAACTTCGATGCCCGGCGTCACTTCATAGTTGGCTGAACCAAAGATGTTGTAGCGTTCGAGCGGCGTCTGGAAATAGTTGAACGGCGCATAGTTGAACGTGTTGTACGTTGGAACCAGTGTCTGACCGGTCGGATCAACCTGAATGCCATTGAACCGGGTTGGAACAGACGTGCCTGAACCCAAAACCCGACCGCCGAATGTCGCAGCTTGCGAAATGAGGCGGTTGGCCTGCAGGACGTCATCCGTTTCCTGGTAACCGATGCTGAGGACTGCGTTACCGCGGCCGTCATCGAAGTTGGCACCGATCGTAAGATCACCGCGAACCC